>Ga0224522_1000006_pt1 | contig 230639 bp, 202 predicted proteins | sample CFST25metaG_FD_182733 | JGI IMG/M metagenome (GOLD analysis project Ga0224522, IMG submission 182733) | Peat soil microbial communities from Stordalen Mire, Sweden - C.F.S.T25 | ecosystem: Environmental > Terrestrial > Soil > Wetlands > Peat | place: Sweden: Norrbotten County, Stordalen Mire...
GGAGGGGGTGATGGGAGGGGGTGAGGCTATCTCTCTCCCCTCATAAATTCCCCTTTCGAATTGGTCAGAAGGTTCTTGGTCAGATAAGACACTCCCGATCCTATTGCTGCAATAACAACAGGTTTCATTGTCATCCAGTTAATAGCTCCATTGTTTGCAATAAGCTGATAAAATCCGGTTAAGAAAGTACAGAACATTGCCACTATTAACCCTTTGATAAAATCGCGACTGTTGAGCCTCAGGAATTTAGATCTCATCGTTTTATTTATTAATCAGACATCATTTGATACCAAATTTAGATCATAATATGAATAAGATCAAGAAAAACGGAGGTTTTCTATAAAATTCTAAATGTCTGTTTTGACTTTTTTCTTTCTACTTTTGTCTTTTATCTTGTTTACCAGACTTTCTCCATAAGAAGTATATTCCTCAAATCATTCGGCGTTATATTTTCCCTCATCTCGCCGGTATCAACAACTGAAATGAATCCGGATTCTTCGGAAATAACAATGATAATTGCATCAGAGTGTTCCGACATACCGATGGCCGCCCGATGGCGCATGCCGAAACGTGGAGGCAGTGTCACCTGTTCTGTAGTTGGCAGAGGACACCGGGCAGCGAGGATCAATCCGGCTTCAATAAGCACAGCTCCATCATGCAGGGGAGTATTCTTGAAGAATATTGTTTCAAGTAATTCTGCACTGATCCTGGCTTTCAGTATTTCCCCTCCCTCTGAGAAGAGATCAAGACTGCTTTTTCTTCCAATTACAATCAGTGCTCCCGTTTTATGCGAGGCAAGCCTTTCACATGCTTTGACAATTTCCTCCGCCTCCCTTGGACTTCCCGGCTCATTTGTTGTCAGAGAAAAGAACCTGCTGAATGAAAATCTGCTTCTTGAGATATACTTGTTACCGATTACCAGTAAAAACCTCCTGACCTCCTGCTGAAATACAATAATAATTGCAATGACGCCGACCCCTATCACCTGACCAAGCAATGCGCTTATGAGCTCCATATTCAGAGCTTTTACAATAAGCCAGAACAAATAAATAAAGAATATTCCCAGGAATATGCTCAGGGCTGCCGTACCCCTGATTAACCGGTATAGCTGGAATAATACTGTTGCTACAAGAACAATATCAATAATATCAAGGATGGTTATATGAAATGGCATAATAATTAGGTTGCTGGTTGCTTGTTGCTGGTTACTGGTTACTGGTTACTTGTTCTGGTTACTGGTTACTGGTTACTGGTTCCTGGTTACTGGTTGCTGGTTACTGGTTACTGGTTACTGGTTACTGGTTACTCGTTACTGGTTACTCGTTACTGGTTGCTGGTTTTCTTGTTATTCGTTTTACGTTTTGTGATTCTCGTTTCTCTCTTATCGTTTCCCTGTACTGTAACCAGTAACTAGCACCTGGCAACCAGCAACTTTCATTACTTTTATCTTTATACTTTAATATTTTGTCTTATTTTACCAATTAACCGAACTGTCTGCACAGCCTCCCTAACATCATGTACCCGCAGAATATCTGCGCCATTAAAAAGCGCTATCGCATTAAGAACTGTTGTCCCATTAAGAGCTTCATCAGCAGAAATATTAAGAGTTTTCCAGATCATTGACTTTCGCGAGATTCCGACAAGAAGAGGAAGCCCTGCTATTGAAAAATCACCAAGTCTGCTGAGAAGTTCAAAATTATGATCAATAGTCTTGCCAAAACCAAATCCCGGATCAACTATAATATCTTTCAATCCGGCAGACTTAAGTTTGAAGATCCTTTCCCCGAACCATTTCAGAATATCAGCGACAACATCATCATAAACAGGCTTAATCTGCATATTTCCCGGTTCCCCTTTCATGTGCATCATTATATAAGGTACATTCAGATTTTGAACAATCGAAAACATCTTGCTGTCAGCATCACCTCCTGATATATCATTTATAATATGGGCTCCGCACTCTGCAACCGCTTTCCTTGCAATATCTGCACGGAATGTATCGATCGATATTATTGCCTCGGGAAACTCCCTGCTAATCAGCTTAATAGCTTTAAGAACACGGGTACCTTCTTCCTCCAGAGAGATATTTCTTGCTCCTGGTCGTGATGAGTATCCTCCGATATCAAGAATATCAGCCCCTTCTTCCAACATTCTGGTTGCTGCTTTGAGTAAATCTTCGTCTGAATTAAAACGACTTCCTTTATAAAATGAATCTGGAGTAATATTTAGTATTCCCATTACTTTGGGAATCCCGAGGTCAAGCAGTTTGCCCCCTGCATTTATATATCGCGGCTTTTCCTGAATCATGATTTTTTAGAATAGCCGAAATTAATGAAATTATTATTTAAACCCTTCATACATTTCCTTCTTTGCCCGTTGGTTATTACATTTGTACTGACTGAATTCAAATAAATGAGGAAGCTATTTGTAATTGAAGGTGTTGACGGAGCCGGCAAATCAACGCAGATTAAGTTATTAAGAGACTTTTTTTCAAAGAAAGGATATAATTGTGAATATCTGCACTTTCCACGAACAGAAACCCCATATTTTGGAGAACTTATAGCCCGGTTTTTAAGAGGAGAATTTGGCTCACTGAATGATGTTGATCCATACCTGGTGGCAATGCTTTATGCCGGCGACAGAAAGGATGCAGCACCCTTAATAAGCAAATGGCTTACAGAAGACAATGTTGTTCTGCTTGATAGATATACCTATTCCAATATAGCTTATCAGTGTGCTAAATTGGAGGATGTGTCGGACCAGGATAAACTAATGAATTGGATATTATCTCTCGAGTTTAGCCATTTTTTAATACCAAAGCCCGATCTTAATATTTTCCTCGATGTACCTTTTGCTTTCACAGAAAACAATTTATCAAAAACCAGGATCGGAAATGACCGTGATTATCTTAACGGAACAATAGATATCCACGAAGAGAGTCTGATATTCCAGAAAAAGGTAAGGGATATCTATCTGAGAGTCTCACAATCTGATGATCATCTTGCAGTTATTGACTGCAGTAACAGACGGGATACAATGCTTGCACCTGATGAAATATTTGATCTGATTATAAAGGTTTTAAATGAAAGAGAACTAATCTGAAATGAAAATCTTAAGGATTGCAAGCAGAATAATAATTGGTTTCGTTTTTATCTTTTCGGGAGTTGTTAAAGCAATCGACCCTCTCGGCTTCGCTTACAAATTTCATGATTATTTTCAGGCATTTCATCTTGGGTTTCTTAATAGATTCAGTCTTGCCCTTGCAATATTCATGTGCACAGTCGAGTTCATTTCAGGCTTCTCTGTTCTCACAGGAATACGTCAGAAAACAGGACTCTGGGGTGTTCTTCTCCTTCTTGCAATTTTTACTCCTCTTACTTTCATTCTTGCACTTACTAACCCTGTTTCTGACTGCGGTTGTTTTGGAGACGCGATCCATCTGACTAACTGGCAGACATTCGGTAAAAACATAGTATTATTCTCTTTACTCTTATTGCTTTATTCAGGTAGAGATAAAATTGAACCGATCTTCAGTAAAACAAAAGAATTGTTAACGATAGCAATAGTTGTTCTTCTTTTTACTATTTTTTCACTTGCAAACCTCAGGTATTTGCCTCTTATCGATTTCCTTCCCTATAAAACAGGTGTCAAAATTGCCGATAAAATGATAGTCCCGCAAGGTGTTCCTGTTGATGAGTACCAGACAACTTTTATCTATGAAAAAAACGGGATAAAAAGGGATTTCAATCTCACTAACTATCCGGCTAAGGATTCGACCTGGAAATTTGTTGATCAAAAATCAGTGCTTGTAAAAAGTGGATATAAACCACCTATACACGATTTTATAATTACCTCCTTAAGCGGGGAAGATCTTACTCAGCAAATTCTGTCATTAAAGGGTTATACCGTTTTAATGGTTTCAAAAAAACTTGCTGAAGCACGAAAGAAAAAGCTATCAGAGGGATTTGAACTTGGCAATTATTGTATGGCTAATGGTATTGAATATTTTATTTTGAGCTCTTCAGGTACAGAGGAGATGAAAAGTTATGAAAACGGTTTAAAATTCTGTTCTGCAGATGAGACTACATTGAAAACAATGGTACGGGCAAATCCGGGATATATTTTGCTTAAAGACGGCATAATAATTGGGAAATGGTCGTGGGCAAATGTTCCTGATAAGGAATGGTTTGGAAATAAGACAAAACAATAAACACCCAGGCCTGGTCACTGAATAATTATGTACATTTAAATATTAATTGATATCAGTTATTTTTAATTATCCATAAATTAATTCTATACGATAATTTTTTACCCCCTTCCCAACCTTCCCTCAAGGGGGAAGGGGCAAATCAAAACATCCCGCCTAAGCGGGACAGGAAAGGGGGTTAATAGAATTCAATTCAATAACTGAAATTACAAATTGAATAAAACAGTATAATTTAAACTTTGATTTTTATGAGAAAAAAGATTGTTGCAGGAAACTGGAAAATGAATATGGATCTGGCAGAAGGCCTGAAGTTTGCCGGGTCTATTGAGAAATATTTCAAAGAGACGCCTTCGGATAAAGCTCTTGTTATTTTGTGTCCTCCATTTATTCATCTGGCAGGCATAGCTGAGATTCTTAAACATGGCAAGGTGGCTCTGGGAGCTCAAAACTGTGCAGCCGAAGCATCCGGAGCTTATACCGGTGAAGTTTCTGCCTGGATGATAAAAAGTACCGGTGCTCAATATGTAATAATCGGACATTCTGAGAGGAGAACATACTATCATGAAGATGATAAGCTTCTGCTCAAAAAAACTTTACTGGCAATTAACAGCGGATTGAAAGTTATATTCTGCTGTGGTGAAGTTTTACATGAAAGAGAAGCAGGACAGCATTTTCTTATTGTACGAAGACAATTGGAGGAAGGATTATTCAGCCTCACTGAGGAACAGATGGATATGATTATTGTTGCCTATGAACCTGTTTGGGCTATAGGAACAGGCTTGACAGCATCGCCCGATCAGGCCCAGGAAATGCATAAATATATCCGCGATCTGGTTAAAGAGAAGTATGGAAATGATTGTGCGAAAAAACTTCCTGTTCTTTATGGAGGAAGCTGCAAACCATCAAATGCCGCTGAAATCTTTTCTAAACCCGATGTGGATGGTGGACTTATCGGCGGAGCTGCTCTTAAAAGAGAGGATTTCACAGCAATAGTGGAAGCATTCTAGGATTGCCCCCTCCCACTGCGCGGGATCCCCCTAAAGAGGAATTAATTCCGTAGTGTCTGGATAATTTCTTAAAATACAGAAAATTACCCCCCTTTAGGGGGGTTGGGGGGACAAAAATTAAGGGGGTCGGGAGTGTAGAAAGGATGTCAAAAAAGTTAATATTAGATTAGTTCGATGCTAAAAAAGCTGTTCATTCTGATTCATTTCATTATGTTGATTTCATCAGGGATGGTTTATTCCCAGATCAAATCAGCATTTTCGGGAGATCATTCGAAGTTCAGAACAGAGATAACAGCTTTTATGGGACCAAACCTGAACAACGATCAGCTTATTAACCTTAATAAATTCCTTTCAAGATGGGATAGTGCTGCTTTCAGTGCTGAAATAATGGATAAGATAATTAACGTTTCAAGCCAGCTCTCATCAAGACAAATGAGACCTGTTCCGCACTTTAATAATTTTATTCTAACTATGAATTATTTCATTGATTATAAACATGATGTCGCTTTTTTCACAAACTGGCTTAAAGGATTAAGTGAGATAGCATTCAATCAAATGTATACCAATGATAATATCGACAAATATATTAAGAATAGCAGCCTGATAGTCAAAGAGAATGTGCTGTTCGCATCAGGTAGTGTAAAATGGAAAGTAAAAAATAATACTCTTAATTTTCAGAACGATACAGCAATTTATGTTACTGTCTCAAATGCTACTTTAACATGTTATGCTCAAAATGATAGCACAGAAATATATAATGCCACCGGTTTATATTACCCTGAAACACAACAATTCAGAGGTACCAAAGGTGTCGTTACATGGGAAAAAGCAGGTTATTCCCCAAAGAATGTTTTTGCTGAACTCGCTGATTACTCAATTAATATGGCAAAAAGCAGTTTCACTGCAGATTCGGCGAAACTGACTCATAATATTTATTTTAAAGAACCTGTCTCAGGAATACTTGCCGACCAGGCAATTAGTTTTAAGGATAAAGAAAAGGCTAACTTTCCCCGTTTTGAGACTTATGCAAAAGAATTTAAGATTAAGAATATCTATAAAGGAGTAAATTATGAAGGTGGACTAACTTTTGAAGGTGCCAATGTAAAGGGAACCGGGAAAAATACGGCTCCGGCTAAAATTACACTTTTCAGAAATGATACTCTTTATCTCAGGATCCGTTCTAAGGAATTTTTCTTCTCTAAAACGGGTTTAAACAGCCTGGAAGCTGCCATGTCGCTCTACCTCGACAAGGATTCAATTTACCATTCAAATCTAGGTTTTTCGTACTTTACTGAAACACGGCAGGTAAATCTTTTTCGTACGGGTAATCCAATCTCAAGGAGCCCCTATTTCGATTCATTTCACAAGCTCGACATGTATTTTGAATATTTATCATGGAATATGAACGAATCTAAAATTGTTCTCTCTCATGCAAGAGGTGCTTCAATGGGTCAGGCACAATTTGAATCCAGCTCTTTCTTCAATTCAGACTATTTCTTACAGCTCATGGGACTCGATGAATACCATCCCCTTAACAGGCTGACAAAATTCGCAGAATGGTTTTATTCAGAGACCTTTCCTGTTGAAGAATTTGCCAAATGGCTGAATAAACCTGTTGAAGCAGTTACAGGATTGTGCATAGATATGGCAAACAAGGGTTTTGTTTACTATGACCGCACAAATAATGAAATCACTATTAAGAAAAAAACAAAGGACTTTCTCGATTCATATGCTAAAAGGAAAGACTATGATATTATAAATATAGTCAGTGAAACAAAAGCTCCTGCAGATAATGCCATTCTCGATCTTAATAAATACGGACTGACAGTATTTGGAGTAACAGGCTTTCTGTTGAGTGATTCACAGAAGGTTGCTGTTTATCCTTATAAAAAACAACTTACAATCGGAAAAAACAGAGATATTAATTTTGACGGTGTTGTTGAAGCAGGCCTATTCACTGTATTCGGACATAATTTCTCCTTCAGCTATGATACATTTAAAATCAAGCTTCAAAAAATCGACTCCATTAAGATTTCTGTGGAAACAGAAAAAAAGGATAAAATGGGCAATCCAATTATTGAAAATATAGATAACCTCATCCAGCTGGGAACAGCAGAACTATATATTGACAATCCGAATAACAAGTCAGGATTAAAAAGCCTTAAACAGTATCCAATCATAAATGCTACTACAAACTCATATATATTCTATGACAGGATACCTGGTCTTGAAGGCGTTTACAAACAAAAGGATTTCTATTTCAAGGTTGATCCTTTCACTTATGAAAATATAGATCATTACTCACACCATGATCTGAACTTTTCAGGGGAATTTGTAGGAGGAAATATTCTCAAGCCAATGAGGCAGTATCTTGTTATCCAGGAAAATAACTCTCTGGGCTTTAATATGACAATACCTCCTGAAGGAATTGAAGTTTATGGGAATAAGGGCATTCTATACAATGCTTTGAGTATGAGTAACAAGGGACTAGTAGGTAGCGGGACAATGAAACATCTGACCTCAACAACTGTCTCTGATGAATTCAAATTCTTCCCCGATTCGATGATCACCCAGGCATCAACATTCAATACTGAAAAGGACCCATCCGGCATGTTTCCCATTCTCAACAGCAAAGACGTGGCCATCAAATGGCTTACTCAAAAAGATGAATGGATTGCAACAAACGCTCCCGGCAAAACTTTTAATATGTTCGAAAACGGAACAACACTTGACGGAAGTTTAAGTCTGTCACCGGCAAAACTTAATGGGACTGGAATAGTTAATTTAACCGATTCAAGGATTACTTCAAAATCATTCAATTTTGCCTCAGCAGCAATTAAAGCCGATTCAGCTGACTATACTCTTAAATCGCTATCTACAAACGGATACTCATTTATTGCCCAAGATGTCAACACCGAGATCAATTTTGATCTCAAAATGGCACATTTCAGACTGAATACTGATTCTTCAGTAGTAAAATTCCCGGAGATTCAATATATCTGTACTATGACGGATTTTTCATATAATATGGAAAACCGTATTCTCAGCATGGAACAAAAGGGAAAATCAAATACTCCTCTTCTTACAACTGATAAACTACTCAAGCTTGATTTTAAGAGGCTCGATAGACCGACTTTCTTTGCAACTAATAATCTGTCAGATACTGTCGCGTTTTCTGCGTGGAAAGGAAGTTACCACCTCGATCAGGAATATATTGAAGCCGAGGATATAAATTATATTCATGTTGCTGATGCTCTTATTCAGCCTGAAAACGGCAAAATAGTAATTAACAGGCGGGCAAAAATACAACAGATGCAGAATGCAATTATTGCACTTAATCACAGACATATACTACATTCGGCTAAGATTGATATTGAAAATACAAAACGGTATACTGGAAGTGCGGTATATGATTATATAGGTGAAGATAAAGAGATCCAGCGTATCAATTTCCCTGAGTTGGAGGTAGACACAGCTACTACCAATGCGAAGGGTTATATTCCAGCTTCTCAGAAATTCCTGTTAAGTCCTGCCTTTTCCTTTGCCGGAGATGTTGCTCTCTCGGCCAAGGCTGATAATCTGACATTTACCGGGGCTGCAGGAGTTTTACATGATTGTAAAACACTTGAGAGTTATACGATTAAATTTAAATCTCAAATCGATCCGAAAAATGTTATGATTCCGGTTAGTGATAAGCCGAGAGATATTAATGATAATCTCGTTTTCTCGGGATCTTTCCTAAATACCGATTCAATACATATTTATCCGGCATTTCTATCCGCCCAAAAATCGTGGTCTGATGTTGCACTGGTTAATTCCAATGGCTGGCTTTACTATGAAAAAGCCAAAGGACGATATCTTATCGCTTCCCGTGAAAAAATTATTGACCAGACACTTCCTGGAAACATGGTTGCTTTCGACAAAAACTTTTGTGTTTTGTTGAGCGAAGGAAATATTGATTTTGGTGCAAAACTTGATTTGGTCAAATTTACAGGTGCAGGAAAAGTAATCCACACCATAGATTCAGGAAAAGTAAACATTAATGCCATTATTGCTCTTGACTTTCATTTTTCTTCAGAAGCTTTGAGGGTTATGGCAGATGAAATCAGGTACATGCCGTCTCTAAAACCCGTAAATCTAAATTCAGAGCTTAATAACAAGGGGATGAAGGATCTACTAGGAATTAGTGTTGCATCACAGGTAAAGGAGGAGATGGATCTCTTTGGCACTTCAAAGAATCTGCCCAAAGAATTTCACTACGAACTTCTTCTGAACGATGTAAACCTATACTGGAACGAATCCACATCATCATTCCGTTCGAAGGGGAAGATTGGCATTGGTTTCATTGGACCTCAACCTATAAATGTTTATGTCGACGGATATATAGAAATACAGCGAAGAAGGTCAGGGGATATGTTGGATATTTATCTTAAAGGCGATGAATCAACCTGGTATTATTTCTCGTATTTCAAAGGAGTGATGATGACTCAATCGGGAAATAACAATTACAATACGATTATTTCAAAAATAAAACTTAATGACAGGAAAGACCCTGAATCAACGATAAAGGTACCATATACATATATGATTGCGGTTGAGGATCGGCTTGCCAGGTTCCTCCAGAGAATGACGGAGAATAAAGCTGAAGACAACTCAATCGACCTGAATGGTCTTATAAAATGATTTTGGACCTTTCTCCGAGCTCAATCAGTTCAAGATCATGTATGTTTTTCCCATCTATCTGAAACCTGATAACCGTCATAAATCGGTGAAAGCCGTTGTAACCTGCTGCACCTGGGTTCATATATAAAAATCCGGCTTTTTTATCATGCATAACCCTGGCTATATGAGAATGTCCGCAAATGAAAAGATCAGGAGGATTTATACTTAGATGATGTAATACTTTACGGTCGTAATGTCCGGGTGCACCACCAATATGGGTGAGCCAAACGCTTGTTTCTTCAGCCATAAATCTCAAATTCTCATGATAAACAGACCTTATCAGGTTATTATCAATATTCCCATAAACAGCTCTGAATGGTTTGAATCCGGCAAGCTTATCAGCCGTTTCAATATTACCGATATCACCTGCATGCCATATTTCGTCACATTCCGCAAAATGGTCAAAAAGCCTGGGGTGAATCCATCCATGTGTATCTGAAAGAAGACCAATTTTCATTTCAAAAAAGCTTTTGTACTACTCTGTGGTACTTTGTGTTATACTTTGTGCCCTTTATGGTAAAATATTTAACCACTAAGGAACACAAAGCTTTTTACAAAGGCACTCAAAGGATAGATCAATTTTTTTATTTTTGTACAAAAAGTTGTCATGCAAATATTTTATGCACCAGATATAAACGGGAATACTTATACTCTCGACGAGAAAGAGTCAAGACATCTGATCAGGGTTTTAAGAATGACACGAGGCTCGGAAGTCAGGCTTATTGACGGAAAAGGGAATCTTTATAAGGGAGCCATCATGGATCCTGATCAGAATAACTGCACTATAGAGATCATAGAGACTGTTAAAGATTTTGAAAAGAGAAATTACAGGCTTCACATAGCTATCTCTCCTTTGAAGAATCCGGAACGTTTTGAATGGTTTATAGAAAAAAGTGTTGAAATCGGAATAGATGAAATTACTCCGCTGATATGCAGAAATACAGAAAAGCCCGGGATAAGGAGCGAAAGAATAAATAGTTTGATAATCTCGGCCATGAAACAATCGCTGAAAGCAACAAAAACTATCCTGAATGTACCTTGCAAATTCAGAGATTTTATAAGTATGAACTCAGATGCAATCCGTATGATAGCACACTGCAATGATTCCCGGGAAAAAAGAAGAGTCTCGGATGTTTATATTAAAGGCGGGAACGCCATCATTCTTATAGGACCTGAGGGTGATTTCACCAAAGAAGAAATTGATTCTGCAGTTAACAACGAGTTCATACCTGTTCATCTTGGAACAAGCCGTTTGAGAACAGAAACGGCAGGCATTGCTGTCTGCCATTCCATTTACTTTATGAATCAGTAAAACAGACTTCATCTGGATATAAAGTTTATTATCTCACCGATCTTCTTCTTTGGGACTTTGTACAATTCAGTATACTTGCAATTATGGCAAGTCATAAATGTAAATCTTCGGGTATGAATTTGGAACATTTTTGTCCAAAAGCTGCTGAAAGCCCAAAGTTCACCAATTTCATATTCCTTGTTACCACATTTTGGACAGGTATATCTTAATATTGGGTTTTCGTTCATAATTCTGATTTTTTGATGTTTTCTGAATTTGTTTTCCATCTGCCTGCTTTCTTCAAAGCCTGATCGAGTATGTACTCAATTTGACCGTTAGTGCTGCGAAATTCATCTGCAGCCCATTTCTCCAAAGACTTCAGCTTCTCCGGGTCTATCCTGAGAACAAATGGTTTTTTCTCACTCATATTAAGAATGCAAAGTTCCTGTATTTACAATTGGGGTAGCGTCTTTGTCGCCACAAAGAACAACCATCAGGTTGCTTACCATTGCGGCTTTCTTCTCTTCATCGAGTTCAACTATATTTTTAACAGAGAGCTGTTCCAATGCCATTTCAACCATCGAAACTGCACCTTCAACAATTTTGAAGCGAGCTGAAACTACTGCTGAAGCCTGTTGTCTCCGCAGCATCGCATTTGCAATTTCTTCGGCGTAGGCAATATAGTTGATCCTCGCTTCGATAACCTCTATACCACATATATGCAGTCTTTCCCTTATCTCTTTCTCGAGTTCATTATTCACCTCTTCTCCTCCGCTTCTGAGAGCTATAACAGCATCGTGGTCTTCAAAATTATCATAAGGGTATAATCCGGCGAGTTTCCTCAGAGCTGCATCGCTTTGCACCAATACGAAATGCTGATAATCATCCACATCAAATACCGCATTATAAGTTTCAGCCACTCTCCATACCAGCACAAGTCCTATTTTGATAGGGTTACCGATTTTATCATTTACTTTAATCGGTTCACTGTTGAAATTTCGCGCCCGAAGTGATATCTTCCTCTTAATGTAAAAAGGGTTAACCCAGAAGAATCCGTTCTCCCTTATTGTTCCCTTATATGCTCCAAATAAAACCATCACGCATGATCCGTTAGGATCTACGACTGTAAATCCAATGATCGTAAATACAAGTAACAATATAAGAAATACACCAAGCCAGATGATTTCGTATGCGAATCCTGCGATTGCTCCGGCAATGAATAAAATTGACACCAGAACAGCCAGATAACCCGAAACGGGTTTTACAATAATTTCTTGTTTCATAGATTATGATATTATATTAATATCACAAAGATATTATTTTAAATCAATATTCCAAAAAAAAACACAGGAAATTTTCCTGTGTTCTTTAGAAATCTTTAAACTTTCCTCCTGATCTTTTTTATCAGGCTGGTTGTCAGACATCTCTCCGGAACTGCATTTACTTGCCGGAGCAGGTCAATCACGTCACAAAATTCAGAGTTTAAACCCCATGCATCTTCAATGAGATCTATGTCTTTAACTTTGATATCCCGGAATGTGATTAAAGGAGTAGAAATTAGTACCATAGGCTTCATGTTTTCAATTTGTATGAAAACGGTACTAGTGTTTATATTATTGTAAAACGAATAATATATTTTTCAGGTAATGGATTAATATCTTAACGACTCAATGATTCAATCGTTTAATGAATCAATAAAAGGAATGGCAATACTTATGCTTTTCTGCCGCTATGCCTCAGAGCCTTTCAATTTAGAGTCAGACTGATTTTCTTCTCGACCATTATTCTCCTCATATTGATCAGGGCATATCTCATTCGGCCAAGGGCTGTATTTATGCTAACATCAGTTATATCAGCGATTTCCTTAAAGCTTAAACCTGCATAGTGCCTGAGGATTACCACCTCTCTCTGGTCATCGGGCAAATGGCTTATCATTTTCCTGACATCTTTCTGAATCTGCCGCTTTATCATGTCATCTTCAACATTGTCTTCAGCAAATGATTTCGAATTAAACAGATCGGATTCATAGTTGTCATTGGAAATGGTATTCATCTGTTTGATTCTTCGGAAATGGTCAATAATAAGGTTATGAGCAATACGCATCACCCATGAAATAAATTTTCCGTTATCGGAATATTTACCCGATTTAACAGACTGAATCACTTTAAGGAAAGTATCCTGAAAGATATCCTCAGCAAGAGCCTGATCGCGAATATAAAGACTTATATAAGCGAAAACTTTGTTCTTATGACGGTGGATTAGCTTCTCAAAACAAGACTGCTCACCTTTTATGAACCTCAGTATCAGGTCATAATCGGAAATCATTTTATTCATAGCTCTCTCTTTAAATTAACTAGAGTAGAGATTTTCTATAGGCAGTCTGTTTTTAGTTATTAACGATTGGTAATACAAAGAAAGTAATTTTTTTGATTTGAAAGTATTACTTTTGCGCTTTAACAGAATTTTAACACATTTTTTTAAAGGATCTGACATGGAGGGTTGTATTGAAATCAAGGGAGCAAGGGTGCATAATCTGAAAAATATCAGCCTGAAAATACCTAGAAATAAACTAGTTGTAATAACCGGAGTATCAGGTTCAGGGAAGTCTTCTCTCGCATTTGACACCATTTATGCCGAGGGTCAGAGAAGATATGTTGAAAGTCTCTCCTCTTACGCCCGCCAGTTTCTCGGACGGATGAATAAGCCGGAGGTTGATTTCATAAACGGGATCCCTCCTGCCATAGCAATTGAGCAGAAAGTAAATTCACGAAATCCACGCTCCACCGTTGGAACTTCTACGGAAATATATGATTATCTTAGGCTTCTTTATGCAAGGATTGGCAGAACATATTCACCTATTTCGGGAAAGGAAGTTAAAAAACACAGTGTAGATGATATTGTCGATTTTCTATCCACTCTGGCTGAAGGAACAAAAGTTATTATTACTTCTGCTGCAGAGATACCACCTAATATTAAAGTGTCAGAATATTTTTCATTTCTTGAAAAACAGGGATTTAACCGGTTAGAGTCAGATGGTAAAATTATTAAAATTGATGAACTGAAATCTGTTGATAGCTATATTCCGGGACAACAGATAAATATAGTAGTCGACAGGCTTGTAATAGATCATTCCGCAGACAGCTTCAGCCGGGCAGCCGATTCTGCCCAAACAGCGTTTCAGACTGGCAAAGGATATTGCCAGGCAATTATCACTGGAGATAAAGATATTATCAGAGAAAGTTTCTCAAATAAATTTGAAGAGGACGGCATTCTCTTTGAAGAACCAACCGAGTATTTGTTTAGTTTTAATAATCCTCTTGGTGCTTGTCCTGTCTGTGAAGGTTATAGCAAGATAATAGGCATTGATGAAAACCTTGTTATCCCTAACAAGAACCTTTCTGTTTACGAGGATGCAATTGTCTGCTGGAAAGGTGAAACAATGAAAAAGTGGAAGGAGCGTCTTATTGCCAATGCCGCATTATTCGATTTTCCAATACATAAACCTATCTATCAGCTTACGGAAGAACAAAAAACTCTTCTTTGGAAAGGCAACAAATATTTTTATGGCATCGACAGGTTTTTTCAGCACCTCGAGGAAAAAAAATTTAAAATCCAGTACAGGGTACTTTTAAGCCGCTACCGGGGAAAAACAATATGTCCCGAGTGTAAAGGTTCAAGATTGCGAAAAGAAGCAGGATTTGTAAGGGTTGGGGGAAAAATAATACAGGAGCTTGTTTCACTGCCGGTTGATAAGCTTTTTGAGTTTTTTTCTTCAATTGAGCTTAATGAAACAGATGCTAAGGTTGCCGAAAGGCTGATAAAAGAAATCACTGTCAGGGTCAGGTTCCTGATAGATGTCGGGCTTCCTTATCTGACGCTCGACAGACTCTCCTCATCACTCTCAGGAGGCGAATCACAGAGAATAAATCTGTCGACCTCACTGGGCAGTAATCTTGTAGGATCAATGTACATCCTTGATGAACCCAGCATTGGTCTTCATCCCCGGGATACCAACCTTCTGATTACTGTATTAAAAGAGCTAAGGGACCTTGGCAATTCAGTCCTTGTTGTGGAACATGAAGAAGAGATTATCAGAGCTGCCGATGAAATCATTGATATGGGACCTGAGGCAGGACGACTTGGAGGGGAACTAGTCTACCAGGGGGGCCTCGATCTGACAACTGCAAATAAGTCTCTTACTGCCAGCTATCTGAGTGGCCGGTTAGTTGTACCTGTTCCGAAAACAAGAAGGAAATGGAACAGTTATATTGAAATCAAAGGGGCCAGGGAGAACAATCTTAAAGGAATAGATGTTAAGTTTCCGCTCCACACAATTACAGCTGTTACCGGAGTAAGCGGATCGGGAAAATCGAGTCTGGTATCAGATATATTATATAAGGTATTGTCAGACAGGATTAACGGTACAAATTTAAAACCAGGCCAATATAGAGATATCACAGGTGACACCTCCGGATTGACTGGCATTGAACTTGTTGATCAGAATCCTATTGGGCGATCCAGCCGGTCAAATCCTGTCACCTATTTAAAGGCATATGATGAAATCCGCAAACTATATTCTGAACTGCAAGCTTCAGTCCAGAATAACTTTAAAGCATCACATTTCTCCTTCAATATTGAAGGGGGAAGATGTGAAGAGTGTCAGGGGGAAGGTATAATAAGAGTTGAGATGCAGTTTATGGCCGATGTGGAGCTTACCTGCGAAAGCTGTAAAGGTATGAGGTTCAGAAAAGATATTCTTGAGGTTAAATATCATGGAAAGAACATTTATGATATGCTTGAGATGACTATTGATGAAGCAATCGATTTTTTTGAAGCACACCCTGGAAAGAATGAAAAGAGGATAATAGAGAAGCTGAAGCCACTTTCAGATGTAGGACTTGGCTATATTAAAATGGGCCAGTCGTCAAGCACCCTTTCAGGTGGAGAAAGTCAGAGAGTTAAGCTTGCTTATTTCCTTAGCCAGGAACGGGCAAACGGACATATATTGTTCATTTTTGACGAACCAACGACTGGACTGCATTTTCATGACATAAACAAACTTCTTAAATCAATAAATGCCCTTGTCGAGCATGGTCATTCTGTAATTCTTATTGAACACAATCAGGAGGTGATTAAGAGTTCCGACTGGGTAATTGATCTTGGTCCTGAGGGAGGAGAAAACGGAGGGTGGGTTGTATTTGAGGGTAAGCCTGAGGATCTTGCAAAATGTAAAGAATCTTATACAGGCAGGTATCTGGCGCCAAAACTTGCTAAACATATTTAAAACAGGAAGGGACGTTGCATACAACGTCCCTTCCTGATATTTATGTTTCACAATTGAATTATTTTTTAATTTTGAATCCGAACATTATTGCCACACAGCCACTTGCCGGCGTTTCACCAGGTTTATTAAATGAGTTAACTTTAACTACAATTTTAAGCTGTTGACTTGATTGCAGCTTGAAATCCCATGTTTTGGCAAAGTTTGCATCTTTGTTAGAATAGAGCACATTTTTGTTTGCATCGAGCACCCTGAATTCCACGTCAGGAAGTTTATCTTCACCGCAGATTGAGACCCTGTATTCCATATCGGAATAAAAAGTTTTATATAGTTCAGCTTCTTCACCTTCAACAAGTATTGCAGCATGATAGTTCCCATCGTGTGTATAGGCACCTAATTCAGGGATACAAACCTTTTTGGCGAATGCTTTACACTGAGCATCTACATTAAGAGTAGTCGTAACAATAATCAATGCCAGTATCGGAATTATTTTAGGTATTCTCATGGGATTAGTTATTTACAAATGTCTTTCTTATCTCAGAAACTGTGGTAGAGAGTTCTTTAAATACCTCAGGTGTCATATCAGTCTTTATTTCTGACTTGAGAACCGTTGTATTTGATGACTTGTCAAATTCAGGTCTTATCTTCGAGGTTGTAATTTTGATTTTGTCAAAAACCAGTTTAAGCTTTTTTACCTGAACAATCAGGTCATCGACTGCCGGATTTCCTTTACTACTTTCGAGTAAATTGATAAGTATGTCGATAGAAAGTTTTTGGTCAATAATCCTGCCAACAAGCTTATTGCCATTAAACTCCTTCATATCAACAAGCTGGGTTGAGATATACAAACCTTCAAACCATCCTCCTACTAATACCATTGCAGCAATTGCAGGCTGGCCATTATCAGAGAGATAGGAATTAGAGTTCATAAATGTCTCACTTACAATCTCCATGATAACTTCACTGTTATTTATATTCTCCTCAAGTTTGTCAATCTGAGATTGTTCAATTGCCTTAAGGATACCCAGTCCGTCAGCCATTTTCTTGGCTGCATTCATATAATCAATAATAAGTTGGGTCTGTTCATATAAACTTGCAAAACTCAGATCGCAGGTATAAATTCCCAGATTAAGAGCCATGCTTTTATTCGTAACATAACTATTTACATTTCCAATAGGATTGAGCAAGCTTTCATCAAACCTTGCACCAGCTGATTTTATAAGCATAGCTGATTCAAGTGGTGAAGGCAGCGCATTAAATATTTTTTCTGCCTGCTTAATATCCTCTACCACAGCTGTTTTATCTTTTGGAACACTTACTGTCACTTCTTCCTTGGTTGCTTTGGAACCTCCCGACTTACAGCCAATAAGCAGACTGGCAAACATTAAAACTACTATCAGAATTTTTGAAAAAAATCCATATTTTTTATTCATGATCTAAATATTTAATTGTCAAACCTATTTCACGACTAAATTAGTATAATATTTTTATTTTTCAAAAACAGCCTTAACTAATTGATGGTATTTCTAACTTTGTTCCAAATAATCAATAGATGATAAAATCTGCGAATAAGATCAAAGAGCTTGAGGAAATACTTAATAAAGATAATAATATTGTAATCACAGAAGCAATTGAATTGCTTCGCCAGGAAAAACCGTTTGAAGGTGCCATTGGTTTGCTTACAGCTTTTTATGATAAGACAGACGATTTCCTGATCAGAAAAACAATAGCCGGTTTTATGAATGACATTAAGGATCAAACTGTGTGTTATGAGGTTATAAATGAAATCAGGAAACAATGGAAATCTGATACCATAAGCATGTTAGTATCATCATGCTGGCAATCGGGACTCAATTATTCAGATTTTTCTGTCGATCTGGCTAAAGTGTTCCTTGTAGGAGATTATATAACTGCAATTGAATGTCTTACAGTAATTGAGGAGTCAATTCAAGAATTAAGCAAGGCGACAAGAGATAAAATAATGAAAATGCTTGAGGAGAGTCCTGTTTCCCATATTGCAGAAAAAAAGGAACTGATATTGGAACTTATTGCAATTCTGGAAAGATAATCAGATCTGTATTATCTTTCACCAAAAATAAGACTGCCGATTCTTACCATTGTACTTCCTTCCTGAACAGCTATTTTATAATCTCCCGACATTCCCATAGAGATCTCCCTGAAGCTGTTGACTGAACTGAAAAAACTGTCTTTAAGCTTTTGAAAACAATCTCTCAGGTATCTGAATTCTTTCCTAACCTGATCCGTATCAGAAGTGAAAGTGGCCATTCCCATTACACCGCATATCCTTACATTTCTTAAATTCAATACATCATCTGATTGCAGAGTTTCAGAGAGTTCATGTATGGAAAAACCAAATTTTGTCACCTCAGCTGCTATATGAATCTGCAGAAGACAATCAACAACCTTTCCGATTTTAAAAGCCTCTAAGTTAACAGCGACTAATAACCTATATGAATCAATTGATTGAATCATGCTGATGAAAGGTACTATGTTCCTGACCTTGTTACTTTGCAGGTGTCCGATCAGATGCCATTCAATATCTTCCGGAAGCAGTTCCTTTTTATTGAGAAGTTCCTGTACCCGGTTTTCTCCAAAATATCTTTGTCCTGAATTATAAGCTTCTGTTATGTCACTTACCGGTTTTGTTTTCGATACAGCAATAAGCTTAACAGCAGGGGAAAGCTGTGATTTCAGATAAATTATATTTCCGGCAATATCTGACATGTGAATCTTATTTAAAACATAAAAATAGTGAAAAATGAAATCAATAACCACAAAGTACACAAAGAAGGCGGCCCCCTGTCCGCTTCGAAGCCATCCCGGCAAGCTGGCTCCTTCACTAAACCAGCCCACCGGGCTGGTTCTTAACGCTCGGCCCTCCCTAAAGGGGGACTAATTCTCGTAAAACAAAAAAACGTGGTGAGAAGTCAAGGATTACCCCCCCTTTAGGGGGGAAGGGAGGCAATAAACCTTTATGATCTTTGTGGTTAATTGATTTAGACTTTATCCAAAACCAAACTTTAAGTAACAAGTTTTTCAGTCAAGAAGATGAATTACCAGTCCACTTCGAAGCTTCGGTTCAAACCACGTGGATTTAGGCGGCATTATATTTCCGGAATCTGCGATTGTAATCAGCTGATTCATTGAAATGGGATAAAGTGCGAATGCCACTTTCATCTCACCCGTATCAACCCTCTTCTTAAGTTCCCCAAGACCACGGATGCCTCCCACAAAATCGATGCGTTTCGACCTTCTTAGATCCTGGATATCAAGGATTGGACAGAGTATCTGATTTGTAAGAATCGTTACATCAAGGACACCAATCGGATCATTATCATTATAAGTACCGGGTTTTGCTGTAAGGCTATACCAATTCCCATCGATATACATTGAGAAGTTATGCAGTTTCTTAGGTTTATAGGTTTTATTGCCTTTTTGTTCAATGATAAAACTATTTTCCAGCCTTGCTAATAATTTCTCTGTTGTCAGACCATTAAGGTCTTTAATAGTCCTGTTATAGTCAATTATCTGTAACTGATCGGCTGGGAAATGCACAGCAAGAAAAAAATTATATTCTTCAGTCCCGTCATGTGATGTATTTTTCTCCCGTTTCTCTTTGCCTACAAGGGCTGCAGCAGCTGTCCTGTGATGTCCATCAGCAACGTAGGTATACGGAACCTTTTCAGAGAATAATTTTTCAATCAGTGCATTTGTTTCCTTTTTTCTTATAACCCAGAAATGGTGACCAAACCCGTCTTCCGTAACAAAATCATATTCAGCTTCTTCCATGCTGACTATCTTATGCACTATCTCGTCAATCTCTTTTACGGCCGGATATGTAAAGAATACCGGTTCAATATTCGCATTGTTTACGCGTACATGCACCATACGATCCTGTTCTTTATCGGGACGGGTAAGTTCATGTTTTTTAATAATTCCATTGAGATAGTCATCGACAGAGGCACAACCTACAATTCCGTACTGTGTACGCCCTTTCATTGTCTGGGCATAAATATAAAAATGTGGTGATTTATCCTGAACCAGCCAGCCTTTTTTCTGCCATTTTCTGAAATTTTCAACTGACTTGTTGTAAACCTCTTCTGAATGGGTATCAATATCTGCCGGAAGGTCAATTTCCGATCTCGTAATATGAAGGAGTGAACACTCTTTTCCTTTTGCCATCTTCCTGGCTTCATCAGTATTCATCACATCATATGGCAGGCAGGCCAGATCTTTTGCCAGAGCACGGGGCGGCCTTAACCCCCTGAAAGGTTTAATTACTGCCATTTATCATAACATATTAAGTACTACTTGTTTACTTTGTATTTTACATTCCCCGTTTTGAAATAATCGACAATCTGCCGGGCAGCTGAAAGACAGGCATTTAAATTAGCTTCCTCAGTCTGAGCTCCCATTTTTTTAGCCGTAAATAAAAACCGGCCTTTGTACTTTGCTTCAAACACAGCCTGACAATCGGGAGCCACATCTGAAAGGTACTTAAAATCCGAACGTTCCGAAAATATCCGAAGAAGCGCGTCTTCATCTATCACCTCTTTTCTTGCAGTATTAACGAGTACTGCATCTTTAGGCATCATCCTCAACAGGTTATAACCAACTGATTTTTGGGTTTTATCATTTGACGGCATATGCAAAGATATATACTGGCATTTTGAGTATAGTTCTGCTGTGGTATTGCACACTTTAACGCCATACTTCTTTATATCTTTCTCTATCACAAAAGGATCGAAGGTATAAATGTCCATTCCAAATCCCTTTGCTATTTCAGCCACATGTTTCCCTACATTTCCGAATGCATGAATCCCGATCGATTTTCTTCTAAGCTCAGTTCCCGAATTGCCGGCAAATCCTCCACGGGCATGATACAGCATCAGAGCGAATGCCAGCTCAGCCACAGCATTGGAATTCTGCCCCGGAGTATTCATAGCCACTACATTGCGTTCAGTACAGGCATCCAGATCGAGGTTATCATAGCCAGCACCGGCACGGACAACAATTTTTAACTTTTTTGCCGCATCAAGCACTTCGGAGGTTACCATATCACTCCGAACGATCATTGCATCTGCATCAGAAACAGCAGTAAGAAGATCCGAGACATCTTTATAGTTTTCGAGCAACACAAGTTCATACCCTGCGGCGTCTGTTACCGTACGAATCTGCGTGATTGCTGCATGCGCAAAAGCTTTTTCTGTAGCTACAAGTACTTTCATGATTAAATTCTAATTTTAAACAATGATGATAGATAAACCTGCACTACTAACAATTCCTGTTTATTAATTCTTTGATTCAAACTCTTTCATTGTATTTACAAGAGCCTGAACACTTTCCTTCGGAAGAGCATTATAGGTAGACGCACGGAATCCGCCTACAGACCGGTGACCTTCAATTCCAAGCATGCCCTGTGATTTTGCAAATTCGGCAAATTGCTTCTCAAGCTCCTTATACTCAGGCGCCATCACAAAGCAGATATTCATTAGCGACCTGTCATCAGGATCAGGAATTGTAGGCACAAATAGTTTGTTCCTGTCAATCTCATCGTAAAGTATTTTTGCTTTTTCAATATTCTTTTTCTGTATGGCTCTCACGCCACCCAGATTTTTTAGCCAGGTAAGAGTCTGCTGAGCGGCAAAAACAGCAAACACAGGAGGAGTATTGAACATTGACTCTCCTTTTATATGTGTCCGGTAGTCGAGCATTGACGGAATAGGGCGTGAAACTTTACCCAGGACATCTTCCTTAACAATGACGAAAGTAACGCCAGCGGGTGCAAGATTCTTCTGGGCGCCTCCATAAATAAGAGAATATTTCGAAACATCAACAGGTCTGCTGAAGATATCAGAAGACATATCTGCAACGAGAGGGATTTTTACATCGAGATCTTTCTTAATCTCTGTCCCATAAATTGTATTATTCGTTGTAATATGAAAGTAATCCGCATCTGCAGGAATAGTATAGTTTTTCGGAATATAATTGAACAGCTTTTCTTTGGAAGATGCAACTTCAACTACTTCACCAAACAGTTTTGCTTCTTTAAGTGCTTTCCCGGCCCATTCTCCTGTGGTGAGATAAGCCGCCTTTTTGTCAAGAATATTCATCGGTACCATCGCAAACTGCAGACTTGCCCCACTTCCAAGAAACAGAACCTGATATCCTGCCGGTATCTCAAGCAATTCTTTGAAAAGCGCAATTGTGTCATTTATGCAAGCAACAAATTCCTTACTACGGTGAGATATCTCAAGTACAGATAATCCTGAACCTGCAAAATCTTTAATTCCTTCAATAGTTTTATCTATCGTGTATTGAGGGAGAATTGAAGGACCGGCATAAAAATTGTATTTTTTCATAAAAGACATTTTTAAATTAATATTAGATAATTCCTAATCTATAATTTACAAAAATATACAAATAATTATATCATAAGAAATTTAACTCTAACCCGGCATGTTTAAATATCAGCAACCAGGATACCATTTTTCATTACAGGAATTTTGTCTGTAAAATCAGGAGTAAGACAGAAGGCAATGCAATCATCAAGATTTTTATCTCTGAGACGAGTTCGCTGAGCTGCTTTTTCAATGTATCCCTGCAAATCGGGTGATGCCAGCGACCAGAGATCAATAGCAGCATAAGTAGAATCACAAATGGTTGTGTAAAGACTTGTTCTCATAAGATTGTCTGCTATTGCACCTGCACAGACAGTATCTTCAATATTGAATCTGTTTTTCCATCCTGCACAAAACAGAAGTACATCCCTGTCTTGCCTGACCAACCATTGCGTCAGTGCTCCTATATTGAGAAAAGATCCAATTACTGACATATATGCTGAAGAGGAAAGATTAATTATTCCGGTGCCGTTTGTAGTGCTGTAAACAATAGTTTTACCTTCTACTTTCTCTTTTGTGAAATTGAAGGGAGAATTTCCTAAATCTGCAAAATCAAGAACAAAACCATCTCGTTCAGCTGCCACGAGATAACCTTTTGATTTATAATATTTTACCTCCGCAATTTCTGCAACAGGAATTATTGAAGCAGCTCCATTGGCAAAAGCTGTACATATGGCTGATGATGCACGCAGGATATCTATAATGACCACTATTGAATTGGTATGTCCTTCAGGTTCATACAAAGCAGGTGAAAAGCATGTTTCTAGTCTTCTTTTCTGCATATAGTTCTAATTTATTTGTTGTATGGCCATCTGAGAAAATCAGTGAGATCAGCGGGAAATAAAATGTGGTTTCCCCGCAGATTACGCAGATTTAAGCAGAAAAAGATAGATGCTATACCATTTTTTTATAAATAGGAAGGTCTACAATCTTTGCTTTCAGATCTTTATTCCTGATTCGTATATATATTTCAGTGCCCGTTTTCCAGTAACCTTTATTAAGGTATGCCATTCCGATTCCCTGTTTCATCATAGGAGACATAGTTCCTGAAGTTACTTCACCGATTAGTTCCCCCTTTGCATTCACTACTTCATAATGCTGCCTGGGTATTCCTCTCTCCATCATCACAAATCCTTTAAGTCGTTTCAGAACTCCCCCTTCTTTCTGTTTTAATAACAGAGACTTATCAATGAACTCCTTATAGCCGGCAAATTTGGTTATCCATCCTAATCCTGCCTCAATTGGTGATGTCTGATCATTGATATCATTACCATAAAGACAGTATCCCATTTCCAGGCGCAACGTATCACGGGCACCAAGACCTATAGGCTTGATATTAAATTCTTTGCCAGCTTCAAAAACTGCTTTCCAGAGCTTTGGACCGTCTTCATTTTTAACATAAATCTCACATCCTCCGGCACCGGTATAGCCTGTAGTAGAGAATATTACATCATTTATTCCCGCAAAATCCAGAACTTTAAATGTATAATATTCCATATCTTCCACAGAAGTTTTAGTAAGTTTCTGCATTGCTTTAAGAGCTAATGGTCCCTGGACAGCAAGCTGGGCGATACTATCCGATGCATTAATAAGGTCAATGCCTGTTTTAAGGCCAAATTGCACTGCATTCCTTTCACACCACTTCCAGTCTTTTTCAATATTTGCCGCATTTACAACGAGCAGAAATTTTTCAGGATTATATCTATATACCAGAAGGTCATCAACAATTCCTCCGTTACCGTTCGGAAAACATGAATACTGGATTTTCCCGTCAAAAAGGGCTGAAACGTCATTTGATGTAATATATTGAAGAAATTTCAAAGCAGATGGACCGGTAACCCAAAATTCTCCCATATGAGAGACGTCGAAAACTCCAACACTTTCCCTTACCGTGATGTGTTCTTCAGTAATTCCAGAATACTCTACAGGCATATTATATCCGGCAAAAGGAACTATTTTGGCGCCGGCCTCCTGGTGAAATTTAATAAAAGCAGTATTTTTCATTAAAACTTGGTTTTAGACAATAAAAACAGAATCTTTCCAATAATGGAATTTGCAAAGCAAACAAATACTTTCCTTAAAAAATCTGATGATTATCAGAATTCAAGGATTTTAAACTCAACTCGTCTGTTTTTAGCCCTACCGGCAGATGTGGCATTATCGGCTATAGGTTGTAAAGAACCATACCCTCTGAATTCCATTCTTGAATGGTCGATACCCTTTTTAACAAGGTAATCTACAACGGCTTTTGCCCTGGCTTCGGAAAGTTTAAAGTTAAGCGGCTCGCTTCCGGTTTTATCAGTGTGTCCCGAAATTTCAATTTTCATCTGAGCATTTTCAGTCATAATATTCAATAAATGATCAAGTTCTGTGTATGAACCAGAGGTAAGAACAGATTTTCCGGTTTCGAATAAAATGTTTTTCAGGACAACTTTCTTGCCTATTTTGACTTTAATCAATTCAATATTAAGATTATAATCTTCTTTGGTCCAGTTTTCAGGGACATCTATCCGTTTCAGATCTGACAGGAATCCTGTAGCACGAAGATCGAGAGTATATGATTTTTTTGCCGGCAGTTTAACCCTGTAAGCTCCATCCACATCAGAACTTGCAGTTGTTCCAACCACTGCTCCGCTAGCGTTATCCTTGACGTCAATTTTTGCCATTACCGGAGCACCTGTTTCAGAATCTTTGACTTTTCCTGTAAGATATACCGGCTGTTCCTGTTGAATTACAGCTGGCGCAACTTGTTTAATAATAACAGTATCTCTTATAATTACTGTATCACGTTTTGGTGGAGGAGGTGTTGCAATTACCGGTTTGCAGGGAAGTATCTTTCCCTGATAAATATCCGATCCGCCAAATCCGCCACTACGGTTTGAAACAAAATAAAATGAGCTGTCATCAACAGGAGATGGATAATAGAATAATTCATCCCACTGAGTGTTTATAGGGTAGCCAATGTTCTTTACATTATCCCATGCACCTGATTTGTTTTTTACACTATAGAAGATATCAAATCCACCGATGGAATTGTGACCCTTTGAGGCGAAATATAGTGTATCTCCGGTTCTTGAGAACCTGACTGACTCCTCATCATAAATTGTATTTATGATTTCCCCGGCATTTTGTGGTTTTGACCATTTCCTGTCATTTATCTTCTTTATGAAATAGATATCCTTACCGCCTATGCCATCCTTACCCTTATCTGAAACATAATAAATCTCGTTCCCTGACGGAGTAAAGGTAAAAGATGTTTCGGATCCCCTGGTGTTGATATCATATGGGATTGATTCCGGAGTTTTCCAGTCACCCTTTTTGTTTAATGACACCTTAATATCGCCATTGTTTGAATATCCCTGATAAACATATAGCATATTATTGGCAGAATTTATGTAAAGGGGTGCTTCACAATACTTTGTTGTCAATTCTTTTCCGGCTGAATTTGCCGGTTCCCAGGAATTATTGTTTAGCCGTGAAATGAAGATATTTTCATCAAATTTTGTATCGGGATGACGTTTCCCGGAATTCGGAAGTTCCCTTCTTGAGGCAAAATAGATTGTTTTTCCATCGGAAGATATGACTTCGGAATAGTCGTCAGAATTTGAGTTTATACTTGATCCGAGATTTTGGACAGATATTCTCAAAGTATCTTTGGTTATAATCTGAGCAGAAGTGCATTCCTGAATCCATTCCCGCGATAGCAAAATATTCTTTTGACTTTTCTTCCCCGGGGAACTGAGGTAAGCAGTGAGTTTCCCGATTGCCTCCGAAAATCTTCCGGAATACTGAAGTGACCGACCGGTAAACAAAAGAACGTCTTCAGTAACATTTTTATTTAATTCAAGAGCTTTCAAAAAAAATCCGGCTGCTTCTTCCTTTTTGTCAGAAAAAAGTGCCGACACTCCTGTTTTATAATTCAATTCAGCATTTGAACTATTATATACGAGAGCCTGCAAATATTCATTGTATGCGTCATTGTACCAGACACCCTTTTGACCAAAATAGGCATCACCGTCAGCTATATGTTTCCATGCATCTCCAAATCCAGGTTTATTATTTTTAAAATCCTTCTTACGGATGGACACATCTGTCTGGGCATTCATAACTAAAGAATTAAGAAGGAATACCGCTATTAATGGGTTGAGAAAATATCGCATAACATCCGGTTTTAACACGTATAAAAGTAGCACTTATTTTTTTTATCTAAAAGGCCTTCTTTATTAATTAGATGCATTATGCACCAGGTCAGCCCAAAAAAATATTATATTTGTTAGAATTTCTTTGCAAAGCGAATTAATATTTTACCTCTTAAAAAACAATGGATTACAAATTCATAAACATGGAATATCTGGATTCTGTATCAGGAGGAGATCCAGGGATCATTAAAGAGATAGTCGTAATATTCAAAGAGCAATCGGTTGAAATACATGGAGAGATGAAATCCCTTCTATCATCGAAGAATTATGCTTCTCTTGGGTTGCTCGCACACAAAGCAAAATCGTCAGTTGCCATAATGGGTATGACCAGTCTGGCGGAAATGTTAAAAACATTTGAACTCCAGGCAAAAGAAGTAAAAGAACCTCAATTATATGAAGGTTATATAGCAAGATTTAAAAATGAAACAGAGGAGGCTATCAGGGAACTCGATGATATAATAATTAACAGGCTAAACGGGCAATGAATGATTAATATTGAAAAAAAGGATAAAATAGACATTATATCATTCTCAGTCAATAAGATCAACGCTTTGATCTCCGATGAAATCAGAGAAGGCATTCTTAAAGCCTTTGATAATTCAAATTCAAAAGTAATAATTGACCTCAAGGGTGTTGAATACGTTGACAGTTCAGGCTTTGGCTGTTTTCTATCGGTTCTGAAGGCTGCCAGAAACAACTACGGTGTTTTAAAATTTGCTAATCCTGAACCCAGGGTTTCCGAGTTGTTAGAGACCCTGCATTTACAAACTGTTTTTCAGATATATTCAGATATTGAGACGTGTTTAATGTCTTTCAAGTAATCCTGATTCTATTTTGTTCCTTTCCTGAAAGTGAGATGGCCATCTTTAGTATCAACCACTATTGTGTCCTCTTTTAAAACTTTACCTCCTATAATTTCTTTTGACAATTCATTGATAATTTCCTTTTGAATAAGCCTTTTCACCGGTCTCGCACCTAATTGAGGATCATAACCCTTCTCTGTAAGCCAGTCGATGGCCTCCTCCTTTACCACAAGCTTAAGGTTATAATCAGAGAGCATATGATCTATGCCTTTAAGCTGTATTTTCACTATCTCTCGTATCTGATTTTTATTTAAGGGCCGGAACATTACAATTTCATCGACTCTGTTGAGGAACTCAGGTTTAAGAGTTTTTCTTAATAATGTAAATATCTCTTTCCTAAGGAGTTCTTCTTCCTTCTCAGGCATATTATTGTCATATTTATCCATTCTGTCCCTGATTATCTCTGATCCCAGGTTTGATGTCATAATAATGATGACATTCCTGAAATTCACAGTCCGTCCTTTGTTATCGGTGAGTCTTCCTTCATCAAGGACCTGAAGAAGCAGGTTAAACAGGTCGGGGTGTGCTTTCTCAATTTCATCCAACAGTACAACAGAATATGGCTTATGTCTTACAGCCTCTGTCAGTTGTCCACCTTCGTCATAGCCTATATATCCGGGAGGTGCACCAATAAGCCGCGATACCGAATGCCTCTCCTGGTATTCCGACATATCTATACGTGTCAACAGATTTTCATCATTGAAGAGGAAGCCGGCGAGAGCCCTCGCCAACTCCGTTTTTCCTACACCGGTGGTACCAATGAAGATAAAAGAACCCAGTGGTTTTTTCTGGTCCTGCAGTCCGGCTCTTGATCTGCGGACAGCATCGGCAACCGCCGTTATGGCTTCGTCCTGCCCCACTACCCTTTTGTGCAATTCATCTTCGAGCCTTAATAATTTATCTTTTTCGCTTTCCAGCATCCGTGATACCGGAATACCGGTCCATTTGGATACTATAGCTGCAATATCCTCCGAACGAACTTCTTCCTGTATAAGCGATCCTTTAGTTCTTTTCTTTTCGATAAGCTCCTTTAATTCTGATATTTCCTTTTCGAGTTCAACAATTTTCCCATATCTTATCTCAGCAACTTTACCATAATCGCCGCTTCTTTCAGCCTGGTCGGCTTCAAAGCGCAGGGATTCGACAGCTTCTTTCTTAACCTGCACCTTCTCGATCATCTCTTTTTCAGATCTCCAACCAGCTTTAAGCTCGTCCCTTTTCGATTGCATATCAGCTAGTTCCCTGGAAATTTTTTCTGCTTTAAAAGTATCACCATCCCGTCTCAGAGCTTCTTTTTCAATTTCCAGCCGGGTTATAGTTCTTTCTGCTTCATCAATTTCTTCAGGTACCGAATTCATTTCGAGCCTTAACCTGGATGCCGCTTCATCAATCAGGTCGATTGCTTTGTCGGGTAAAAATCTGTCAGTTATATACCTTGTAGATAGGTCCACTGCTGCAATTATCGCTTCGTCTCTTATAATAACTTTATGATGTGTTTCATATTTCTCACGAATACCCCTGAGTATTGAAATGGAATCTGTTCTGTCGGGCTCATCGACCATTACAACCTGGAACCGTCTTTCAAGAGCTTTATCTTTTTCAAAATATTTCTGATATTCACTCAGTGTAGTTGCCCCGATTGCTCTCAGTTCACCCCTTGCAAGGGCAGGTTTTAGAATATTGGCTGCATCCATTGCTCCTTCCGATTTACCTGCACCCACAAGTGTATGTATCTCATCTATAAAGAGTACTATTTCCCCGTTAGATCCGATAACTTCGTTAACAACCGATTTTAATCTCTCTTCGAATTCCCCCTTGTATTTTGCTCCGGCAATAAGGGCTCCCATATCGAGTGAATATATGATCTTTGATTTTATATCTTCCGGCACATCTCCCCTGATTATCCTGTGGGCCAGACCTTCGGCAATAGCTGTTTTACCGACACCCGGTTCACCGATCAGGAGCGGATTATTTTTTGTCCGTCGTGTTAATATCTGCAATATGCGACGAATCTCCTCATCTCTTCCTATAACAGGATCGAGCTTTCCTGACCGTGCCCTCTCATTAAGATTTACAGCATATCTGTTCAGCGAATCAAAAGTTTCTTCTGAGTTCTGGCTCTCAATGGTTGCTCCTTTTCTAAGTTCGTTGACAGCTGCTTTAAGCTCTTTCATTGTTACTCCATGATCCTTAAGAACCTGTGCAGCTCTGTCATCCGTATCAAGAATGCCCATCAGCAGATGCTCGGATGAAACAAATTTGTCTTTCATCCGGGAAGCATGATCATTTGCCTTCCTGAATGCTTCTGATACTGAAGAAGATATATAAGCATCAGCGCCACTCACCTTTGGATACGAATCAATAATGGTATTCATCTCTTTTGTCAGAGATGATGTATTAACTCCCATTTTGCCAAAGATGAAATTTGAAATACTTTCCGATTCACTCATTATACCTTTAAGTATATGAGCACATTCAACAGCCTGCTGTCCTTTTGATGTGGCTATATTGAAAGCTTTCTCAACAGATTCCTGAGCTTTTAAAGTGAAATTATTTAGATTCATATCATTCTGTTTGATAATGGTTCTGCAAAATTGCTGCCAGTATGTAGTTATTGTCGTTTTGGCATCGTATTATCAGTCTATTATGTCAAACTGACAAAACATTCCTTACTTCCTTTCTATTTTGCCCCCCTTCCCCCCTAAAGGGGTGTTAATACTTATTCTTCTTATATATTTTCTAAATGTGAGATAATTAGTCCCCCTTTAGGGAGGGCCGAGCGTTAAGAACCAGCCCGGTGGGCTGGTTTAGTGAAGGAGCCAGCTTGCCGCGATGGCTTAGAAGCGGGACAGGGACATTCCTAAAAAATTAGAGTTATCTTTGCCCAAAATCTGAATTATGGGCAAAGTTTTATGGAAACCGGGAACAATGATATATCCCTTACCTGCCGTGATGGTCAGCTGCGGATCTGATCCGGATGAGTATAATATTATTACAGTATCGTGGACTGGCACGATTTGTACTGATCCGGCAATGTGTTATATCTCAGTAAGGCCGGGACGGTACTCCTATAAAATTATTAAGGATAATGGTGAGTTCGTAATAAATCTGACAACCAAATCTCTTGCCTATGCCACTGATTGGTGTGGTGTGAAATCAGGAAAAGATCATAAAAAGTTCACTGAAATGGGTCTCACTCCTGTTCCGGCCTCTAAAATCAGAACCCCGCTGATTAAAGAATCGCCCGTCAATATTGAGTGTATTGTAAAGGAGATTAAAGAACTAGGATCGCATCACATGTTTATATCAGAGGTAGTTGCAGTTAATGCCGACGAAAAATATATTGATAAAAACACTGGCCTGTTCAGATTAAATGAAGCGGAACCCATCTGTTATTCGCATGGAAAATATTACGAAACAGGAAAATTGATCGGCAAGTTTGGCTATTCGGTAGAGAAGAAAAATATGAAGAAATAGAATCTTCACCATTTTTATACCTTCCAAAAAGGTATTTATAATCTGCCACCAAGGCGCAAAGGCACAAAGGTTCACTAAGGTTGTAGAGACAGGTCAGAGACTTGTCTCTACCAGTTTATCAAATGATTAATTTCTGGATTAAACTTGAAAAACATTAATTAGGTTTCTTTGTCCCAAATAACTAATTTCATATCTTCAACGCGGAAATTTATAACCTGATCTGATATGAGTGAGAGGATACTGGAAACCCTGATGCAGCTGTTTGCGATTATTGCAAAACCTCAGAGCAACGACAACGAAAGAAGAAGTGTTGTTGAGGTTTTTCTTAAGCGGATGCTTAATCAGGAACTGGTAAAGAAATATCTCACCACATATGATGAAAAATTTGAAGAGGCAAGGAAAAAACTTGAAAAGAGCAGTACAGAAAGGCGCGAAGGGGCTATTGCTATCAGGATCAGGAAGCTTTGCAAGGAGATAAATGAACAGGGTCAGCTCGACCAGGAACAGAGAATTGTTGTGGTGATTCAGGTGCTTGAGTTCTGCAAATCGGGAGGAAAGGAAGTCAGTCAGCTTGAACTCGGTTTTATAAGTACGCTTGCAGAAGGATTAAATATAACCCAGGAGGAATATAAATATATTGAAAGTTTTGTTCTGAATCCATTTACAAATATTCCTTTAACCACTGATCTTTTAGTAATTAACGGAATTAAGAATTTTGAACACAAGGAGGCAAAGCATGCTTACAAAGATTTGTTGAAGGGTCATATCTGGATACTTTATGTACCTTCTATTAACAAGTACTTTGTAAGGTATACCGGGTCAGGCGAACTTTCGATGAACGGACAATTGTTGCAGGAGGATAAAGCATATCCCTTTAGTCAGGGTTCATCAATCAAAGGATACAAAATAACACCTATTTACTATTGGGATGTTACTATGCAGTTCCTGAAAGAGGAGTTCAAGGCATCAAGAGTAGTTTATGAAGTAAATAATCTTGAATTCAGGTTTAAAAGCGGAACAGTTGGTATTCATCACATGAGTTTTAAAGAAGAATCGGGCAGGATGGTAGGTATAATGGGTGCCAGCGGAGCAGGAAAATCGACTCTTCTCGGGGTATTAAACGGCACTTGCGATCCTTATGATGGTGAAGTGCTTGTAAATGGGATCAGCATACATAAGGATAAAGAAAAGATCAAAGGGCTTATCGGATATGTTTCACAGGATGATCTTCTCATTGAAGAGCTCACAGTTTTTGAAAATCTATATTACAATGCCAAGCTCTGCTTTGATAATTTAACTGAAGAGGAGATCATCTTTCGAGTAGATAACGTTCTTAAAAATCTCGGGCTGTATGAGATAAGGAATATCCAGGTTGGAAGTCCTCTGAACAAGAAAATAAGCGGAGGACAGAGAAAGAGGCTCAACATTTCCCTTGAGCTTATCCGTGAACCTGCAATTATGTTCCTCGATGAACCAACATCCGGTCTATCATCGCGCGACTCTGAAAATATTCTGGACCTTTTAAAGGAACTTGCTCGAAAGGGGAAGCTTCTGTTTATTGTAATCCATCAGCCATCATCTGAGATATTTAAGATGTTCGATAAGCTTATTATCCTCGATACAGGCGGATACCTTATATATAATGGAAACCCTGTAGATTCAATTGAGTATTTCAAAAGGAAAATTGAACAGGCAAATTACAATGAAAGTGAATGTTATGTTTGCGGAAATGTTAATCCTGAGCAGATATTCAATATTGTCGAGACAAAAGTGTTTACGGAGAGTGGTCAACCTACAGAGACACGAAGGATTTCTCCTGCAGACTGGAGCAACCTGTATAAAGAAGAAAAGAAAGAGGATAAACGTGAACCCGGAGGTTCAATACCTGAAATAAACTTCAAGACACCCAATAAGTTTAAACAGTTCATAGTCTTTGTAAAACGAGATGTCCTCTCCAAGATAGCTGATACACAATACCTGCTTATTACTCTTCTGGAAGCGCCAATACTTGCATTTTTTCTCGCTTTTCTAATCAGGTATTTCGATGAGAGTAAAAAAAATCCACATTACACCCTTTATGATAACAGCAACCTGCCGATCTATATTTTCATGTCGGTAATTGTAGCTATTTTCATGGGACTAACGGTTAGCGCGGAAGAGATAATAAAGGATAGGAAAATCCTTAAAAGGGAAGCATTTCTTAATCTCAGCTGGAACAGTTATCTGATGTCAAAAGTATTTGTTCAGTTTGCAATATCGGCAATCCAGGCGTTCACCTTCGTGCTTGTTGGAAATGGAATCACAGAGATAAAAGGAATGATGTTTGAGTACTGGCTGGTGCTTTTTTCCTGCTATGCAGGAGCAAACATGCTCGGACTTGTTATATCCGACAGTTTTAAAGCTGTTGTAACAATTTATATATTAATACCTTTCCTTGTTATACCCCAGATTATTTTAAGCGGGGTTATGGTGAAGTTTGAGAAGCTTAATCCTAACATTTCATCACCAATATCAATTCCGATTTATGGTGAATTCATAACTGCCCGATGGGGTTATGAAGCGCTTGCTGTTAAACAATTCATGAATAACAAGTACGAACAGCCTTTCTATGTTTTTGAAAAGGAGATGAGCAAGGCTACATTTAAGAAGGACTACTGGAATGTTGAGATTAAGGGGGCTCTTGATAATATAATCAATAACTTAGATAAAGGATTGAAAGACAAAGAATTCACAGATAATGTTCTTCTGGTATCAAATGAAATTAAAAAGCAGCTTCTGATTGTTCCTGAAATCAATTTTGCCTACGCTGATCAGCTGACCCCCGAAAAAATCACCCTTGAGATTGCCAATGCTGCCCTGGGTTATGTAGAATCAATCAGGAAACTTTACGTAAGAATCTATAATGATGCAAGCGACCGGAAAGAAGCATTAAAATCGAGCCTGACAGGCGAAAATCTGCAGAAATTCCTGAAGCTAAGAGATAATTACTATAACAAATCCCTCGAGGACTTTGTAAGAGACAAAAATGAGTCTACCAAGATCATTATTTATAAAGGTGAACTGGTTCAGAAACTAGATCCAATATTCATGGATACCAAATACAAATTTATAAGAGCTCACTTCTATGCTCCTGAGAAGAAGATATTCGGAATGAAAGTTGATACCTATATAGTAAATGTGATCATTCTCTGGGTTATGACATTCTTGCTATACCTGATACTTTATTTAAGATTGCTTAAGAGACTTCTTGATTCAGGGGAGGATATAATCGGGAAAAAGATTAAAAGTTCCGATTAATAAAAACTAAAAAGGCTGCCTCAGAAGAGACAGCCTCAATAATTTTTGGAACAACCGATCATTTTCAGAATAACTTTAAAATCAGTTATTCAACAATCTCGATCATTTTAAAAGGTACCCTGATAATAGATTCATAATCCTCACCTGCCTCAAGCATATCCTCATCGTCTTCCTCATAATACCAATTCACTTCAACCTCATTTTTGGCTTTATGTATTGCTTCCAGTTTCTTGAATACATCGAGGATACACTTTGATGAACTTGTATTGAAGTATTCCAGCCGGATATTTACAACAGTTTTGTTGAGAGGAGATTCCTTGTATGTATCGAGCCAGTCAACCAAAGGCTTATAGAATTCTACTGAGTTTTCTGGAATTGAACGTCCCTTAATTTCAAAGACACCTTCTGTAGAATCAAATTTAACTGTAGGAGTTTTAGCGGTTCCTTCGATGATGATCGGTTCCATATTTATCAGATTTAAAAGTTGTTTTACACTATTCGTTCACTAAAATATCGAGATAGAAAAATGAATAATGAGCATTGTACGATTTAAAAGAATATTCAAGTTTATTTCCTGTTTTTCTTGCAATATCAACAAGTCCAAGACCGCCTCCACCTTTTGCCGAAATTCTCTGATGGTTCAGAATAAACTTATATAACTCCTTTATCTCCTCATGGCTCGACCTGTTAATCCTTTTTATTTTCTCTTCAAGTTTCTCAATATTTTCAATATGCACAAAGTTTCCGGTAATTATTCTATAGCCATCACTTACCTTTTTTACCACAACCAGTCCGAACCTCTCAGCTGTCTGATCCTCAAAGTCATCGGGAACCTTGTCAACATGATGGTATAAATTCTGAAGGCTTTCAACAAGAACATTATAGACTTTTTTCCTGAGCTTCGATTGTTCACTAACCTCAACCATCTTATCCTCAACAGAATCGAGAACATGATTTATGACGTCCGAATCAACATTACCTTTGTAGTAAAGGATTGTATTCCCTGCAGACAGGTCTGAAAAGTAATTCTCTATATTAAAGCTCATTTAAGCTTCATTTTAGATAAGCTCTAGTTTTCCAATAACAAATATAATAAAAATATAAAGTTACCAAATTATAACTTGCCCTCTTTAGAGTTTTTTAAATAATGGCTACAATTTTGATAAATGTAATGAATTGTTATGATCAACATCATTTATAATGTGATATCATGCTTTCTCCGGCTTTTTTGTTCCCTGGTACATCTCATATTTTAGGAGAATGCATTCCAATGCGCCATTAAAAAGAGTGAGTTTTTCTTTAGGTTTCAAACCAATATGTTTAAGAGATTCTTTGTTTGATGTTATTAACCAGGCTGTGGTTCCTGAGAATTTGTGTTTCAGTGTCGTACCAATCATACTATATAACTGGTCAATTTCTTCAGGTTGAATCCGCTGTCCATACGGCGGATTTAGAAAAACAAATCCATGATCATCAACGGACCTGAGATCCTTAAAATCAGATTTTTCAAGAATTATTACGTCGCTGAGCCCCGCACGTTCAACATTTGTTCTGGCATATTCTAAAGCCTGTTCAGAAATATCGCTTCCAAAAATTTTAACTGGAGTAGGTTCTGTCTGGCTGTTAGATTCGAGTTTAATCTTTTCGAACAGTTCCTCGTCAAAATCTTTCCATCGCTGAAATCCAAAGAAATGTCTGAATTTTCCAGGAGGTATTTTGCAGGCTATAAGTCCCGCCTCAATAGGTATTGTTCCAGATCCGCACATTGGATCAGTAAGGCTAGCTGATGCTTTCCATCGTGACAAAAGCAAAATACCTGCTGCAAGAACTTCATTAAGAGGAGCCACCGATTGCTCCAGCCTGTAACCTCGTTTAAACAATGGGACAACTGAAGAGTCAAGAGAAACAGTTACGAAATCGTTGCTTATGTGAAGATTTATAAGTATTCTGGGATTGCTTGTATCAACAGAAGGTCGTCTTCCTGTCTTTTCCCTGAAAGAATCAGCAATAGCATCTTTTAGAATAAGACCAGCATAACCAGAGTGACTAAAATGAGGAGAGTTTATCACCGGCACAATGGAAAAGGTATCATCGGGATCCATAAATCTATCCCATTCAATCTTTGATCCATTTTTATAAAGATCGTCTTTTGACCTTATTCGAAAATCAGCTACAGGCATCAGTATCGACAAAGCAGTTCTGACACAATAGTTTACCCTGTATAGCAGACTTTTATCGCCTTCAAATATAACTGCACGGTTTGCAACTTGAACTTTATCGGCTCCCATGCTGATGAGTTCCTCAGAAAGAACTTTTTCGAGTCCAAAAAGAGTCTTTGCTACAAATCTCATTATAAAATTATTGACGACTGATTACTGATTACCAAGAATCGAATTGTAGGTCTTTTTGTCCGAGATTACCTGAAGCGCTTTATCAATAACTTTATCGTTGGCAAAAACAATCTGATAAAAGCCATTTGGCGCCCACATATTATTCGCAATGTATCCTTTCAACCTTAACAAGATTTCATCCTTCGATTTGTTAAATTGAATCTCATTGAAACTGACTCCTTCAGATTCTCCCTTAGCAACAAATGATTTAATTTCATCAGGACTGAATGTAAATTTTGTTTTAAAGTCATCAAAAGATTTATACTCGGAATTTAAAAATGCCCTGTTCTTATCATAATACTCAACTGTATAGGATCTTAGGATATCTTTTGCAGCAAGTTTACTAAAATATGCGGAAATATATGAAGTATCTGCCGGTACAAAGACGTCAGGCATGATTCCACCCCCTCCGTATACCACACGATGGTTAGTCAAAGTTTTAAATTTTAAAGAATCAGCAAGACGGACACTGTCTGCTGACATAAGTTCACCATCTGTAAATCTCTTATAGAAGCTCTCCATGTATTTGTCATAGCCATCGTTATATGATCTCTGAATCGATCTGCCTGTAGGAGTGAAATAACGCGCTATTGTCAATCTTATCATTGAACCATCAGTAAGATAAAAACCATTCTGTACCAGACCTTTACCAAAGCTTCGTCTCCCCATTATAACACCACGGTCCCAATCCTGCATCGCTCCGGCAAAGATCTCGCTGGCCGATGCCGATCCCTCATCAGTAAGAACCACAAGTCTTGATGAAGACAGAATTCCATTGCCGGTTGATTTAAAATCCTGCCTCGGAGTTTTTCTTCCAACCAGGTAAACAAGAAGTCTCTGATCTGCGAAAAATTTCTCAGCCAGTTCTGTTGCAGCCAGCATATATCCTCCGCCATTTTCCCTTAAATCGAGTATCAGGTTCTTCATGTTGCTCTTTTTAAGGATGGTAACTGCATCAGAAAACTCTTTTTCAGTTGTTGCAGCAAATTTATTAAGCTTGATGTATCCTGTTTCTTTATCAAGCATGTAGCTTGCATCCAGACTAAGTATTGGTATTTTATCACGAACTATGGTGAACTCGAGGATCTCCGGTACCCCTTTTCTGTGTATAGTAACGTTTACTTTTGTTCCTTTCGTCCCCAGCAGTCTGCTTCGAACCCCTGTGAAAGTAATATTGATCCCGGTAACTTTTTCCTTGTCAATAGTCAGAATTCTGTCACCCGATTTGATTCCAACTTTTTCTGATGGCCCTCCTGCAACTGGTTCAACAATTATTATTGAGTCACGCAGAACATTAAACTGGACACCTATTCCTTCAAAATTACCATTAAGAGGCTCGTTCATCTCTTTAACATCTTTTGCGGAAATATAGGTTGAATGAGGGTCGAGGTTTTTAAGAACTTCAACTATTGCTTTTTCAGTAAGAAGGTCAAGGTTTGTTGAATCAACATAAAAGGCGTCGATCAGGCTCAGCGCTCTGCCGAATTTAAAAGTCCCTTCATTTAATACCTGCGAATATGTTTTTATTGTAAACAGAAATAATGCAACTGTCAAAACTGTTCCAATTAATGTTTTATTCTTCATATTTTGATTTTCAATGTTATATTCTATTTCAACAATCTGGGAGCCTGAAAGTTTTGGGTAAATTTATGTTAAACCCAGCCCCTTGTTATTGCCCCCCAACCCCGCAAGGCGGGGCTAATTCCCTATATAGTAGAAAATTTGCTTTAGTCTTTTTACTTTTATCTTTTATCTTTTATCTTTAACTATTCCCACTCTATTGTAGAAGGTGGTTTAGAGCTGATATCATAAACAACCCTGTTGATTCCTTTTACTTTGTTTATTATTTCGTTCGAAATTAACCCAAGAAATTCATATGGTAGATGTGACCAATCGGCCGTCATTCCGTCGGTTGATGTTACAGCTCTGAGGACAACAGCATTTTCATAAGTTCTTTCATCACCCATCACCCCTACTGACTGAACAGGGAGAAGTATTACTCCGGCCTGCCAGACAGAATCATATAGTCCGTGTTTTTTGAGACCTTCGATAAAAATATCATCAGCCTCTTTAAGCATCTCAAGTTTTTCCCTGGTCATTTTCCCAAGCAGGCGGATCGCCAATCCCGGACCGGGGAAAGGATGTCTTTTAAGAATATAGTCGGGGAGTCCAAGCGCATGTCCAACTCTTCTCACCTCATCTTTAAACAGGAGGCGAAGAGGTTCAACTACTTTCAGATGCATCTTTTCCGGAAGTCCTCCGACATTATGATGCGACTTAATTGTTGCAGAAGGTCCGTTAACTGAAACAGATTCAATTACATCGGGGTAAATTGTTCCCTGAGCGAGCCATTTGACATCTTTAACTTTTTTTGCCTCAGAATCAAAAACCTCAATAAATACCCGTCCGATTATCTTTCGTTTTGTCTCCGGGTCACTTACTCCTTCCAGCTGATCGAGAAATCTGTTACAAGCGTCAACACCAACTACATTGAGTCCAAATCCAAGATACGATTCAAGTACCTTGCTATATTCGTTCTTTCTTAATAATCCATTATCAACAAAAATACACGTAAGGTTTTTGCCTATCGCTTTGTGGAGCAGAAATGCTGTAACAGAGGAGTCAACTCCCCCTGAAAGCCCAAGAATCACCCTGTCGTTGGCTAACTGTTGTTTAAGATTATCAACAGTTGAGCCTACAAATGAATCAGGGGTCCAGTTCTGGGAACAGCTGCAGATCCCGATTACAAAATTCCGGAGTATACTGGTTCCTTCAGTGGTATGGTACACCTCAGGGTGGAATTGTATTCCCCATGTCTTTTCACCCTTTATGTGAAAAGCTCCGGCTTCTACGTCAGCTGTAGATCCGGTAATCTCATAACCTGCAGGAAGTGTTGCGATTGTGTCAGCATGCGACATCCATACCTGTGTTCCGGGTTTTATATTTGTAAAGAGAGGATCACTGTTTTTTATGGAAACAAGATTTGCCCTGCCATATTCCCGTATTCCTGATGGTTTTACTTCTCCTCCGAAATTCTGAACAAGATATTGTGCTCCGTAACAGACGCCTAGTAAGGGAATTATTCCCTTTATCATTGAGATGTCAGGAAACGGAGCATTCTTGTCACGTACTGAAGAGGGGCTGCCCGATAAGATTACTCCTTTTACATTTGCATCAGGAGAAGGAAAATGGTCAAAAGGATATATCTCACAATAGACATTAAGTTCCCGTATCCTTCTGGCTATAAGCTGAGTATACTGAGATCCGAAATCAAGTATTAAAATTTTCTCCTGCAAGACTTAACAATTTTATTAAAATGGTCACAAAGATAGAAATTCTTTTAATAAGGATCGGCAATATTCCCAACCTCATAACTCCTGCCATCTATTGCCGGATAGGTTTTAGGGAAAACCGACCTGGCCTCATCAACAAGGTGTGTAATATCTTTGTACCTGGCAGAAAAATGTCCAATTATCAGAGCTCCTGCTTTAGCATCATTAGCAGTTTTCGCGGCATCGAGTGTTGTTGAGTGACCGGTTATTTCTGCAAGGTCTTCTTTGCTTTTATCGAAAGTTGCTTCGTGGTATAACAGGCTAACCCCCTTTACGAAAGAGGCCAGCCGTTTGAAATATTTCGTATCGCTACAATAGGCATATGACAAAGGTTCTGATGGAGGCAGCGTCATATCTTCATTTTTAATTACTGCGCCATCGGTAGTAATAAAATCTTCTCCTTTCTTGATTGCAGGAATTCTCACCAAAGGAATCTTATACTTTACGATGCATTCCCTGATTATATTTCTCTCTGAAATTTTTTCTCTGAAGAGAAATCCGTAAGATGGCACCCTGTGCTGAAGAGGAAATGATGTTACAGTAAGATATTTATCATCAAGAATTTTAACCGCGTTTTTTCCAGAGAGTGGTATAAAATCGATTTGAAAGCTGAGATTTATATCAAAATCACTGAGATGTGATTTCAGAATTTTATCATAGTTTTCAGGAGCATAAAGATGAATTGGATTTGTCCTTCCCATTAAACTGAAGGTCGATAAAAGACCATATAGGCCGAAGACATGATCGCCATGAAGATGGCTTATAAATATATGATTAATTTTTGCAAACCTGATCCTGGTTTTTCTGAGCTGCATCTGCGTGCCTTCACCGCAGTCTATTAAAAATAACCGCTCATGCGCATTAAGCACATGAGCGGACGGATATCTTCCTGATGTCGGCAATGCAGAGCTACTACCAAGTACAGTCAGTTTCATCGCACTCTGCAAAGCGACCTGCTTAGGATATCATCTTTTCAGCATCATCTACCGTTCCTGTTATTGTAAGTACGGTATCGAGCTGTGAAATGGTGATAAGTCGTTCAACAGCCTCATTTAGTCCGCAAAGAACGAATGTACCACCTGCATTTTTACATAACCGGTTGGCTACTAATATAGCGCTTAGCCCAGAAGAGTCGCAATACTGGCATTTTTCAAGATCGAGGATGATATTCTTTTCACCCTTTCCTGAAACAAGTACAAGTTCCGACTTAAGTGCCGGAGCAATGTGCGTATCAAGCTTTTCCGACTGTATCTGGATAACAGTGCTGTTATTCCGGCTCTCAATATTAAAATCCATAGTGATAAAATTTGATAGCCTAAATTTAATTAATTTTTCGATTTCTTGGAAGCTTTATTCTCTTTTTCTTCCATTTCTTCTTTTAGTGCTGCAAGCTGAGAGATATCCCCAAGTGTAGTTTTCTCGGAGCTCGATTTTTGTTTCCTTGTTGTTTTCTTTGGTGATGCAGGTTCTGCTTTCTTTACAGGAACATCAACAGCTTTCTTCTCATCTTCAAATACTCTGCTGTGCGAAACGATGATTTTCTTAGCTGATTTATTAAATTCAATGACTTTGAACATCAGCTTTTCATCAACTTTTGCCATCATTCCGTCTTCCTTCACGAGATGTTTTGGAGTAACAAATCCTTCAACACCATAGGGAAGAGCAATAACCGCACCTTTGTCGAATACTTCAACAACCGTGCCTTCGTGTACTGAATCCAATGTAAACAGATTCTCAAAGACATTCCATGGATTCTCTTCAAGCTGTTTGTGACCAAGACTCAGACGTCTGTTTTCTTTGTCAATTTCAAGAACAACTACTTCAATATCAGCATCGATTGCCGTGAATTCGGCAGGATGCTTAATTTTCTTTGTCCACGACAAATCAGAGATATGAATAAGTCCGTCAACGCCTTCTTCAATTTCAACAAATACACCGAAGTTGGTAAAGTTCCTTACTTTGGCAGTATGTTTTGAACCAACAGTATATTTTTCATCAATATTCTGCCATGGATCAGCTTTAAGCTGTTTGATACCCAGAGACATTTTTCTCTCATTCCTGTCAAGAGTCAGAATGACAGCCTCAATTTCATCACCTACTTTCAGGAATTCCTGAGCGCTTCTAAGATGCTGTGACCATGACATTTCAGAAACATGTATCAGACCTTCGACACCCGGTGCAATTTCAACAAAAGCACCATAGTCAGCCATAACAACAACTTTTCCTTTCACCTTATCGCCGATATTCATGTTCGGATCTACAGAATCCCATGGATGCGAGGTTAGTTGTTTAAGACCGAGAGCGATTCTCTTCTTGTCATCATCGAAATCGAGAATAACCACGTTTAGTTTCTGATCGAGTTGAACTATTTCCTCAGGATGATTAACGCGGCCCCATGAGAGGTCCGTGATATGAATAAGTCCATCGACACCGCCAAGATCTATGAATACACCATATGATGTAATATTCTTAACAGTCCCTTCAAGAACCTGTCCTTTCTCAAGTTTTGCAATAATCTCTTTTTTCTGTTGCTCAAGTTCAGCTTCAATAAGCGCTTTATGAGAAACAACGACATTTTTAAATTCCTGGTTAATTTTTACAACTTTGAATTCCATTGTTTTACCAACAAAAACATCATAGTCGCGAATAGGTTTTACATCAATCTGTGAACCGGGAAGGAAAGCTTCAATGCCAAAAACATCTACTATCATTCCACCCTTGGTACGGCACTTTATGTAACCCGTAATGATTTCGTCTTTTTCAAGAGAAGCATTAACCCTATCCCATGAATTAATTGCGCGAGCTTTTTTATGAGAAAGCAGAAGCTGACCTTTTTTATCTTCCTGGCTTTCAACATATACTTCAACTTTATCTCCAACTTTTAGATTTGGATTATAACGGAATTCATTTAAACTGACTACCCCTTCCGATTTGTAACCAATATTGATTACGACTTCACGCAATGTCATCTGGATAACTGTTCCGATCACTACCTCGTCAACAGCAACAGTCGACAGGGTTTCGTCATAAAGAGATTCATATTCTTTATATTTTGGTGAATTGCGGAGTTCCTCACTTTCAAATGTATCCCAGTCAAAATCTTCTGCTGATGTGGCAATTCCGGGTTCAGCTTTAGATTTAATATCTTTCACCGGTTCATCTTCCGGTTCTGTCTGTGTTTTTTTCGGTCTCTTTTCTTTCTTTACCTCAGAATCGAATCCGTAATCTTCTGCCTTTGCACTTTCAGTAACATTTTCTACTGCAGGAAGCTCATCCGAAACAACTGTTACAACTTCATCGGAGGTTAACGTTTCGTCAGATACAACCTGTTTTTCACTTTTTTCTTTAGCTTTTGCTTTTTTTACCTCTTTTACCGGGGCTTCGCTTTTTTCAACAACCTCCTTTTTGGTTGTTTTCTTCTTGTTTTCAGTCATAAGTTTAATTTAAATCAACTAATAATTAATAAGTTAGACATTATCTTGTATGAAAAATTGGTTGCAAAGATATGCTATTTTTTAAAAACCCCATAATATAACAGTATAAATTCATAGGTATGAGGCGTGAGGCATGAGGCGTAAGGTGTGTCAGGTGAAAAGAACAATGAAACACTTTTAATTTCTTAAGTCTGAAACACGAAGCCTATAGCCTTTCTTTCCAATCCGGAAATTTTTGTATTAGACTTGTTATATTATCTTTGCATATATGATGAAGTTATTACCTAAATTATCAGAGGATCTATGAGAATTATTGTTGTCGGCTCAGGTTACGTTGGTTTGGTGACAGGCGCTTGTTTTGCTGAAAGTGGAGTTAATGTAACCTGCGTTGATGTAGACAGAGATAAAATACAACGTCTTAGGGACGGCTCAATCCCGATCTATGAACCCGGACTCGAAAGCATGGTCAGAAGCAATATTGAAAAAAAGCGACTTTCCTTTTCAACAGATATAAAAGAGGGGATTGATGGATCGGAAGTGATATTTATTGCTGTCGGAACTCCTCCCGGGGAAGATGGTTCTGCCGACCTGAAACATGTATTGAATGTGGCTGCAGAAATTGGACGTATTATTACAAAACATATCGTTGTAGTAACAAAAAGCACTGTGCCGGTCGGAACATCTGAAAAGATCCGTCAAGCCATTCAGAATGAACTCGACAAACGCAATGAATCCATACCTTTCGATATGGCGTCTAATCCGGAATTTCTGAAAGAAGGAGCAGCAATCGACGATTTTCTGAAACCCGAAAGAATAGTTATCGGAATAGATAATGAAAAGGCCCGGGAGATAATGTACAGGCTTTACATGCCATTCGTGTTGAATAATCATCCGATATTATTCATGGATATCGCTTCAGCAGAGATTACAAAATATGCAGCAAATGCCATGTTAGCTACACGCATTAGTTTCATAAATGAAATAGCAAATTTATGTGACATTCTGGGAGCTGACATAAATAATGTAAGAAAAGGAATCGGCAGCGATTCAAGGATAGGAAGTAAATTTATTTATCCGGGTACCGGCTACGGAGGCTCATGTTTTCCAAAGGATGTAAAAGCTATTATCAGAACAGCCAAAGACAATGGTTATGAGCTCAATGTAATTGAAGCGGTCGAGAAAGCCAATGAATACCAGAAAAATGTCATTTTCAATAAAATGACTATATTCTTTAATAACAATCTGAAAAACAAAACAATCGGTGTATGGGGCTTATCATTTAAACCCAAGACAGATGATATCAGAGAAGCCTCTTCCATCATTCTGATAAAGAAGCTGCTTGAGGCAGGTGCCATGGTTAAAGCGTACGATCCTGCAGCAATCAGCGAAGCTAAAAAAGTGTTGGGAAACCTGATTGAGTACACATCTGATCCATATGAAGCCCTTCTAAATGTTGATGCATTCGCCTTGATGACAGAATGGTCGGAATTTCATCTTCCGGATTTTAGCAAAATGGCTGAATTAATGAAAGGGAAAGTCATATTTGACGGAAGAAATATATATGACCCTGCCCAACTCAGAAAGATGGGATTTACTTATTTTGGAATAGGGAGAAGATAGGACTGAGAGACTGAGAGACTGAGAGACTGAGAGACTGAAAGACTGAGAGACTGAGAGACTGAGAGACTGAGAGACTGAGAGCCGAAAAAACAAAGAGAATCAAGAAAAGAAGGATTTGACTCTGTCGAAATCAGTGAGACTCGAAGTTGAAAAAGGTCAATGAACAAAAAATGCTAAACGAATAACGAATAAAATGAAAGGAATAATTCTCGCCGGAGGTTCAGGAACCAGACTTTATCCGATTACCAGCTCAATATCAAAACAGATGTTGCCAGTGTATGATAAACCGATGATTTATTACCCGTTATCAGTTTTAATGCTTGCCGGGCTGAGAGAAATCCTGATTATCTCTACTCCAAGGGACCTTCCCGGATTTAAAAACCTGCTTGGTGATGGCAAATCTCTCGGAATGAATTTCAGCTACAAAGAACAGCCCTCCCCTGACGGACTCGCCCAGGCATTTATTCTGGGGGAGAAGTTTATTGGAGACGATTCGGTTTGTATGATCCTGGGTGATAATATTTTTTACGGACATGGTTTTGGTGATGCCCTGCTTAAAACCGCAGAAATGAAGAGCGGCGCCTGCATATTTGGATATTATGTGACTGATCCTGAAAGATACGGAGTTGTAGAATTTGACAAGAATAAAAAGGTTCTGAGCATTGAGGAGAAGCCATTAAAACCCAAATCGAACTATGCAGTTACCGGTCTGTATTTTTATGATAATACAGTTGTGAAAAAAGCCAAAGCCTTAAAACCGTCTCTCCGGGGTGAGCTTGAAATAACGGATCTTAACAGAGTATACCTTGAAGAAGGCACTCTGGATATAAAACTTATGGGAAGAGGAATGGCATGGCTGGATACAGGAACATATGAAAGTTTACTTCAGGCAGCCAATTTTATCGCCACGCTGGAACAAAGGCAGGGATTAAAAGCTTCATGCATTGAGGAGATAGCTTTTAAAAGAGGATTCATTAATAAAAATCAGCTTTTAGAATTGGTTCAGCCAATAAAGAATAGCCAATATGGGAAATACCTTTTAAGAATCGCAACTGAAGAGATTTATATATTCGATGGGTTAAAGTAAGATATTCAGAAAATGAAAATTATTGAAACCGGTTTTAAGGGACTTATTGTAATAAAGCCCACAATTTATACGGATACCAGAGGATACTTTTTTGAAAGTTTTAATCAGTCTGCATTTAACAGTGCAGGTATCAGTTTCTCTCCGGTACAGGATAATGAATCAAAATCAATCAAGGGTGTAATCAGGGGATTACATTATCAATTGAACCCTTTTCCACAGACAAAACTTATCAGAGTGGTTATGGGGAAGATCTTCGATGTAGCTCTCGACTTACGCAGGGACTCCCTGACTTTCGGGAAATGGTTTGGTATCGAGCTTGATTCTGAAAATAAAGATCAGCTTTTAATACCTCACGGTTTTGCCCATGGATTTTCAGTTCTTAGCGAAATAGCTGTTATCCAGTACAAATGTGATAACGTTTATAATTCTAAGTTGGAAAGAGGAATAAACCTGAATGATCCATCGCTCGACATCTACTGGAAATTGGGATCAACAGTTCCTGTTATCAGCGATAAAGATCTTGCACAACCATTAATGAGGGATGCAGAAATTAATTTTTAAGAAAGAAGATAATTAGTATGTCAATAATTCTGATTACAGGTGCAAATGGCCAACTGGGAAATGAGTTAAAAGTCGTTTCAAAAAATTTCTATGGCTATGATTTTATATTTACCGATGTCGATTCCCTCGATATAACAAGCCTGGAACAAACTACAGAATTCATTAAAAAATCGAAACCTGACTGGATTATTAATTGTGCAGCTTATAATCTTGTGGACAAGGCAGAAGCTGAGCCTGAAAAGGCTTTACTGCTAAACGGAACTGCTGTTAAAAATATTACGGATGTAATAAAGGGATCAGAATGCAGGTTCATTCATATCTCTTCAGATTATGTATACGACGGACAAACTAATGTACCATACAATGAGAGTATATCTGCAAATCCGTTATCAGCATATGGCAAGTCGAAGCTGGCTGGTGAAAAATATGCGCTTCTGCACCAGGGATCGATGATCATAAGGACTGCCTGGCTGTACTCTTCTTTCGGGAATAACTTTGTCAAAACTATCCTCAGGCAAGCCACTGTGAAGGAATCCTTAAATGTAGTATTTGACCAGACAGGAACACCAACTTATGCAGCTGACCTGGCAGAGGCTATTATGACAATTATTTCTGGAGTGATCAGAAACCAGATAGCAATGAATTCAGGTGTCTATAATTATTCGAATGAAGGTGTTTGCACATGGTTCGATTTTGCAACTGAGATAATTAGCGAAGCCGGACTGAACTGCAAAGTATTTCCTGTTCTTTCAAAAGATTTTAATCAGACCGCTCAGAGACCTTCTTATTCAGTGATGGATAAAACCAAAATAAAGGAGAATTACGGGCTCATAATTCCACACTGGAGGAACAGCCTTCTAAAATGTATGAAACTGTTAAAATAATACCACAATTATGTTATCAATAGCTGAGATCAGGACAAAAGCCGGAAGCTGGCTTGGTAAAGAGTTTAACGAAGAAACCCGCAAAGAGGTAAGTGAAATGCTTGAAAAAGACGAAAATAAACTTATTGATGCATTTTATCAGGATCTGGAATTTGGCACAGGCGGCCTTAGAGGAATCATGGGAGCAGGTACTAACAGGATGAATATATACACATTGGGGATGGCGACACAGGGTTTGTCGAATTACATCATTAAACAGTGTGGAAGTTCAGGAGTAAAAGTTGCTATCGCACACGATTGCCGAAACAACAGCCGCTATTTTGCAGAAACAACAGCTAACATCTTCTCTGCTAATGGATTTGAGGTATACCTCTTTGAAGCATTGCGGCCCACACCTGAGCTTTCTTTCGCTATTCGTCATTACAAATGCCAGAGCGGGGTTGTAATAACTGCTTCGCATAATCCGCCCGAATATAACGGATACAAGGCATACTGGAACGATGGCGGACAGGTTGTGGCTCCTCATGATGACGCTATTATTGAGGAGGTCAGGAAAATAACCTCAGTAAGTGATATTAAGTTTAACGGGAAAAAGGACAAAATAAAAATCATCGGGAAAGAAACTGATGATCTTTTCCTGAATGAGGTACATAAAATGAGCCTTAATCCGGAGATCATTGAGAAGTTCAGCAGTATTCCAATTGTCTATACTCCTATTCATGGTACAGGGATCACACTAGTTCCGCCTGCGCTGAAGATGTTTGGCTTTAAAAACATAATAAGTGTGCCGGAACAGGATATAACCGACGGAAATTTTCCAACAGTCAAATCACCCAACCCCGAAGAACCTGATGCACTCAGACTGGCTATTAAAAAAGCTGTTGAGACTAATGCTGAATTAGTTATGGCTACCGATCCTGATGCTGACAGACTGGGCCTTGCAGTAAAAAACAAAAAAGGGGAATTTATACTTCTCAATGGCAACCAGACAGGGGTAATCCTTATCTGGTATATCCTGTCACAATTCAAAGAAAGGAATAAATACAAAGGCAATGAGTATATTATAAAAACCATTGTTACGACCGATCTCATGGAAAGGATAGCCGAGGCTTATAATGTTGAGTATGTTAATGTTTTGACAGGCTTTAAGTTCTTTGCGGAGTATATCAGGGAAAATGAAGCAACTAAAAAATATATCGGCGGAGGAGAAGAGAGTTATGGGTTTTTACCTGGCGATTATGTGAGGGATAAAGATGCTGTTTCATCCTGTGCACTTGCTGCAGAAGCAACGGCATGGGCGAAGAGCGAAGGAATGTCTCTGTTTGAGCTTCTTCTCGATATTTATGTAAAGTATGGTTTCTATAAGGAAAAACTTATAAATATTGTAAGAAAAGGGAAAGAGGGCGCTGATGAGATCATAGCTATGATGACAGAGTACAGGAATAATCCCCCAAGAGTGATCAATAACAGTCAGGTTGTTAAGATAAATGACTATGATACACAGGTTTCCAATGATATTCTGAAAGGAACAAAAACAAAGATCTCTCTGATTAAATCTGATGTACTACAGTTTTTTCTTGCCGACGGGTCCAAAATCTCTATACGACCTTCGGGTACTGAGCCTAAGATTAAATTCTATTTCAGTGTAAATACAAAGCTTTCCTCATCAGATAAGTTTGACGAGACGGAGAAGATTCTCGATAAGAGAATTGCAGACATTGTTCATGACATGAAGCTCCAATAATTTTTTTTTCTGGTTAAGTAAATAAAAAGAAAGAGGTTGTATCATCTTATCAACCTCTCTCAATTTTATTAAAATCTATATCTCAGATGTTAATGAGGGAATACCCCATTACCATTATTCCAAAGAGATGCAACTTGTTCATCCGATAAACCTGTGTTCCAAACAGCAACTTCGTCTATATAACCATTAAATAAACAATCCGGTATTGTATTGACTTTTGCACAGCCTCCAATGTAGGTTTTTAAATTAGTACCATTACCTGTTTGATCCAGAATTGTTAATGGCGCAGAATTTGTACTTGCAACGACTGAATTATTCAATATTATTTTCATGGTTGTCCCGCTCTTAACGAACACAGCATGATACCATTGACCTGTGGAAATTGTATTCACGGGAGAGATAATATACGTAAGATCGTTTAAAGGAGTAAAAACAAGAAACTCAATTTGTCCGCTTGTATTTATATGTGTTCGATAACACTTATATCCGTCAGAAGAAAAGTATCTTGAAAACAAATCCTGAAAAGATATTGACGTCGTATAAAACCACAGAGAAATGGTAAAATCTGTAGTGAAACGATAAGTGTTATCTCCAAGATTTATCGCTGATGAGCCGTTAAATGAATAGCAATAATTGTGTTTCCCGGTTTGTTGCCTTGCAGGGTTTCCATAAACAGTTCCATTGACTGATCCCGTCTGTGTAAGGACACTGCCTGACGATTCTTCCAGGTTATAATATCCGATTAGATTGGGAAATAATATAAATGACATGTCTTCACCATAAGACGTTCCAAGCTCATTCACTGCTTTAATTCTGAAATGATAAGTTGTCCATGTTGTCAATCCGGTTAGTGTTGCATTCTCATTAGTATTTGTATTTCCTGTTAAAGGACTTTGTGTTGCTGGAATTGAATTTCCATAGTTAGTTGTTGTACCATATTCAAATGTAACAACTGTTGACAGGTAATTAGCGTTAACGATTCCATTTAGTGTGGCTCCGGTAGTTGTTATGGCAGAGACCGAGCTTGTTGTGACAGTTGGGCTTTGACCAAATTCATTAAATGCTATATCAGCACCATAAGATGTTCCAAGCTCATTCACTGCCTTAATTCTGAAATGATAAGTTGTTCCGGGTGTCAGTCCGGTTAGAGTTGCATTCACATTCGCATTTGTATTTCCTGTTAAAGGACTTTGTGTTGCTGTAATTGAATTTCCATAGTTAGTTGTTGTACCATATTCAAATGTAACAACTGTCGACAGGTAATTAGCGTTAACGATGCCATTTAGTGTGGCTCCAGTGGTTGTTATAGCGGAGGTCGAGCTTGTTGTGGCAGTTGGTTTTTGGCCAAGTGTGGTAAATGACAAATCTACACCATAAGACGTTCCAAGCTCATTAACTGCCTTAATTCTGAAATGATAAGTTGTTCCGGGTGTCAGTCCGGTCAGAGTTGCATTTACATCAGTATTTGTATTTCCCGTTAAAGGACTTTGTGTAGCTGTAACAGAGTTCCCATAGCTGGTTGTAGTACCAAATTCAAATGTTACGACTGTTGATAAATAGTTTGCATTAATATTACCATTCAATATGGCGGTAGTTGTAGAGATATCTGTGGTCTGTTGAGTCATTGATGAAGGAGCCTCACCTAAAGTTGTGAGAGATACTGCAGTCCCATAACCTGTTCCTGCTTCATTAGTTGCATATGCCCTTACGAAATATTCAGTAGCGCCTTTTAGCCCTGTAATGCTGCTCGAAAAACTGCCGGCACCCGTTCCGTCTGAAGTTATGCTATTTGTAATTGTTGGATTTACCGTGGTATTCCAGCAAACACCTCTGGAGATAATTGGGCCAGAACCCTGATTATTTATTGTTCCCCCACTCATGGCTGTGGTTCCTGTAATTTCAGTTATTTCACTAGTTACCACAATCGGAACTTCTTTCTTTTTACATGAAGTAATTACACCTAAAAATATCAATAGACCCAAGCATAAAAAATAGATAGTATTTTTCATAATTCAAAAATGATTTTTAAGGATGATTAAAAAGTAATTCAATCTTGATCAATATTTATCAGATTGTTTAAATATAATAAAATAAAATAAAATAAGGAAGTGGACTTAAATCTTACAGTTTAGCAGGTAACGCTAACTACGGATAACACAAAAGCAGACGGAGAAATCCAGAATAAAAATCCGTGCCACTCCGTTAACTCCTTGGTAAGTTGATTTAAATGTGTTATTCTCCAATTACCTTAACAAGAACACGCTTCCTTCTTTTACCGTCAAACTCACCATAAAAGATCTGTTCCCACGGCCCGAAGTCAAGTTTTCCTCCGGTAACAGCCACAACAACTTCCCTGCCCATCACAGTGCGTTTGATATGAGCATCGGCGTTATCTTCGAATCCGTTATGCTTATACTGTGAATAAGGTTTCTCAGGGGCTAGTTTTTCAAGCCATACTTCAAAATCGTGATGGAGACCTGCTTCATCATCATTGATAAAAACACTGGCAGTGATATGCATTGCATTCACAAGTACCAGGCCATCCTGAATTCCGCTTTCATAAAGGCACTTTTCCACCTGTCCTGTAATATTTAAAAATGCCCGTCTGGTTGATGTTTCAAACCAGAGTTCTTTTCTGTAAGACTTCATAATAATTGAATTTAAAAATTATTAAAATTTCCCATAGATCACGCGGATAATCGCAGATATTTATTTTTTAATCTGCGTAAACCTGCCTGCCATGTAGGCAGGTCTGCGACATCAGCGGGAAAGAAAAAAGTCCTCTCCAAAATTGACAAGGTATACCCTGTCTGTCGACCTTGTCAGCGCGGTATAGAACCAGCGCAGGTAGTCGATTGTGATTTCGTTCCGGTTGAACATGCCCTGATCGATAAACACCCTCTCCCACTGGCCACCCTGAGCCTTATGGCAGGTAACGGCATAGGCGAATTTTATCTGAAGAGCATTAAAATATGGATTGTTTTTAACCGCCTCAAATTGTTTTTTCCTGGTTTTAAGATACAGATAATCGGCTAGAATATTCTGATACAGTTCCTTGTTTTTCTCCGATGGCAGCGCCGGTGTATCAAGATGGAGGACATCCATCATAACCTTTGCTTCAATTTCCAGGTTATAGTCAGGAAACTTTAGCACCATATCGGCAAAATGAAAGCCATATCTTTCTTCAAATTTTCTGATCTTCCTTACTTCCGCAATATCACCGTTTGCAATAAACCCTGCCCCATCCTCTTCCTCATCGATTATAAAGTAGTTATTTTTAACTACCATTACCATATCGCCCGCACTAATCTCTTCTTCACGGAAAAAGATACGGTTACGGATCCCCTGGTTATAACGGTTTGCCTGCTTATTTGAATTGACAACTATTATCGTTCCTTCCATGCCACATGTTCCATAAGCTGAAGAAATTTCATCAATCAGCTCCTCACCAGTTATCCTTATGGTATCCTTGTAGTTAATGCAATCAATTGCAGGATGAATGAGGTTATTTTCAGCAACCTGCAAACGAACCCGTGTAGCGTTCATCAAAACTCCCGAATTTTCGCTCTGCCTTACAACCTGTCTCATCTCACATGAAATCAGTCCGAATCCATATCCTCCAAGAGATGCAGGATCGAGTGCCGGACTCAGAATTGATCCTACAGGCGGAAGCTGGGCAGTATCGCCAACCAGGATCAGCTTGCATTCAGTTCCTGAATAAACAAATTCAATCAGATCATCAAGAAGTCTCCCGCTTCCAAACAGTGATGAATCTCCTGAACTGTTGGATACCATTGATGCTTCATCAACAATGAAAAAAGTATCCTTATGAAGATTTCTATCAAGTGAAAAACTGCCAAGACCGTCCTTTGAGGACTTCTGACGATATATCTTCTTATGAACAGTAAACGCCTGTCTCCCTGAATATGATGAAAGCACTTTTGCAGCTCTTCCGGTAGGCGCCAGAAGAACTGACCGCATTCTTAACATATCGAGTGTTTTAACAATGGAACTGATGACACTTGTTTTACCAGTACCTGCATATCCTGTCATCAGGAAGATCACATCATTATTATTGTCACAGATATATGAAGCAATTTTTTTTAAGGCTTCAGACTGGTCATCTGTAGGAGTGTTCCCCAGGTTCTTGCATAATTGATTAAAGATAATGGTATCGCGCATTGCTAAATAACAAAAACTTAAATTGCGAGTTGGCTTTTTTTTATAATTTTGTTTGTAAACTTAGTCAAACTTCTTATCATTTTTAGAAAAAGAGGCTATTGAAAAGTCCTTTGTGAACCTTTGTGCAGTCCTTTGTGTACCTTTGTGGTAAAGCAAAACTTATTGAACCACACCCCTCGGCAGGATCGGGGTAGGATCACGAAGTAAAAATCAAAGTAATACAAAGGGAAGGATAATTAATATCATTTTGGATTGCTTTAAACCTAAGCTTTAGTTTGAATTAAAATAAGATCAGTTATGTCTTTTCTGGAACTTTTTGATGAGACACTCGATATAAACTCTACTGAAAACTATGAGTTATCCATACAGGTAAGTCCCGACGGATTATCGTTTTGTCTTCTCGATACAATAAGAAACAAGTTTATCCTTTTAAGGTCATTCGGAGCTGAAGAGAATAAGAACTTCAATTCTGATAAAATAAGTGAGCTGTTACACAAAGATGACTTTCTGACTAAGAGATACAAGAAGGTGAATTGTGTAATGTCTTCGTCAAAGTTCACGCTCGTACCCTCAGCATTATATGATCCGGGCAAAAAAGATGAATATTTTACTTTCAATCATAACCTCGAAGAGGATAATAATATACTGGTAGATAAGACTGGCGATCCCGATGCATTTCTTGTATTCTCAGCACCCCGATCAATCACACAGGTAATGAACAGCTATTATCCCGGCGTCTATCTTCATCATCATATAAAAATATTATTGGATCACACTTGTTCAACGCGAAAAAGCATAAGTGGCAATTATATACATGTACATATTGAAAGAGATTTTTTTAATCTGATTGTCTTTAATGATAATGCCCTTAAGTTCTGTAATTCATTTGTCTACAGAAACATCTCAGATATCCTTTATTATGTACTGAATACTTTTAAAAATCTGGATATCAAACAGGAAGAGACAATATATTTAAGTGGTCTGACAGAAAAATATGATGATCTGTCATCCAGTTTTTCATTATATATCAGGAATTTAAAATTCGCAGAACCTTCAGGCAGTTTTACATTCAGTTATGTCTTTAATGATGCGGAGCTTCACAGGTTTATTAATCTGTTTACAGTTGTAAATTGAGAATAATAGGAGGCAGATACAAAGGAAGGAGGATCAATCCTCCTTCAAACTTTCAGGCAAGGCCTACCACTGACTTTGCAAGGGAGGGTTTATTTAATATTCTTAACAACAGAGTAGAATTTGAATCTATTAATGTTCTGGATCTCTTTTCCGGGACCGGTAGCATAAGCTACGAATTTGCTTCGCGTGGAGCTGCAACTGTTCATCTCGTTGAAACAAATCCGCGTCACATTGCCGGGATAAAAAAAATACTAAAGGAGCTGGATCTTCAGAATGTCAGACCTATCCATATTGATGTGAGGGCTTATTTAAAGACGTGTACAGCTAAATATGACATCGTTTTTGCCGATCCGCCATATGAACTGTCATGGCTTAAAGAGCTGCCTGACCTTGTTACGCAAGCAGGAGTAATTAAAGCTGATGGATTTTTCATACTTGAGCATCCCAGAGATTTAAATTTTGACAGTCATAAATTATTTTTTGAGCACAGGAATTATGGTGGTGTGAACTTCAGTTTCTTTAATCCATTAAGTATCTGAATGGCAATATCTTACGCCTAATTCCATAATAGAGCACAGGAGAAATTTATAGATAATATTTTCAAAAATAATTTTGCGGAGTTAAAAATTAGGTTAATTTTGCAACTCGTTTTACAATTGGTGCGGTAGTTCAGTTGGTTAGAATAACGGCCTGTCACGCCGTGGGTCGCGGGTTCGAGTCCCGTCCGCACCGCAAGTAAATGCAAAACCCGATGGGTACTCATCGGGTTTTTGTTTTCCGGAACTCGTTGAAAACTTGTTTTTATAAGAGTGATGGAAAACAAGAAACCATTGGCTGCGCAGCAGCAATGGTTTTGCATTTCTTGGCCAGATAACCTCAGGATGAAAGGGTCCGACCGAAGGTCAATCCCGTCCGCACCGCCCTTAAGACCTTATAACCCCTTGATTTTCAAGGGGTTTTTTATTGTCTGCCACAGAATACGCCAAAATCTGCCACAAACTTTTTCCTCAAGACCTGGATTTTTGAATGATCAGAATTATTTTAAAAAATACTTCGATAATAGCTATATATCAATTACTTAATTGCAATTTACTATAATATTTTATAAAAATTAAAATAAGAAGCAAAACCAGAATAATATTCAATACCACCAGGATGTTAAAGTAAATGAGATAACTTTTGAAATATGTACATTTGAAAATATTATCTATCCATGGGAAAAGTATTCAGAAGATTTGCCACATGCTTTACTCTTTCATTATGTGTTAATATAGCTGCGATTAATGCACAAATACTTCAGGATACTGCTTCACTAAGCCTGGTTAAAAAGGGTATTGACAGCGTTTACAATACACATTTCGCTTATGCTCATGAAGCTCTCAGAAAGATCAGCCAGCTTTATCCGGAACATCCGGTTGTAATACTCTTTAAAGGCATCATTACATATTGGGAAAATTATCCGCTTCTTAGTAATTCGGCTGCCGCTTCTTCATTTGAAAAAGATATGCGACATTGTATCGCACTTTGTGAAAAAAACAAAAATCCATCTTATGTAGCTGAGTATCTATTGGCAAACCTTTGTGCAAGAGGGTTGCTATTAACATTTTATGCTGATAACGACCGGACTAATGATGTATTTCCTCTTGCAACAAGTACTTACACGTTTATAAAAAGGTCGTTTGACTTTACTTCTGTTTATTCAGATTTCTTCTTCTTTACAGGCCTCTATAATTATTACCGCGAGGTATATCCCAAAGTTCATCCTGTCTTCAAGCCACTAATATTTTTTTTCCGAAAAGGAAACAGAGTCAAGGGATTAGAAGAACTTCAAATTGCAGCGCAAAAATCAATATTATTAAAAGCAGAATCATTTTCTGATCTATCATACATAAATATTAGCTATGAAAACAATTATCTGAAAGCTTCTTATTTCAGTAAACATCTTCATGATCTTTATCCTGATAATCCGGAATATCTGGCAGAATACATTAAAAATCTATTATTAGTGAAGAAGTATGATGAAGCAGATAGTTTGGTGTGGTCTTTAGGTACTAATCAAATTAAATCCTATTTTCAGGCGCAAATGGCCATTTTTAAAGGCATTATCGAGGAAAAAAAGTATCACGATTATAAATTCGCTCAACAATATTATAATGTTGGAGTTCGTGATATGACCAGCTTTGGTGCGTATGGTAATGAGTATATATCTTATGCATATTTCGGGCTCAGTCGCATTTTTGGCATTAATGGAGATAAAGAGCATCAGAAGGCTTACCGCAAACGAGCGATGAAATTATCGGATTTAAAAAAAATAAATTTTGATTAATAATCATTTAGATATTTCTTTAGTTTTATTTTGTGCATCATCTTTCAGTGCCTCGAATCCGGAGACTACGTCAAACAGTTCTTCATCAATTGTACTCTGTCGCAATCTATGAAACTTATGGTTAAGATCGTCCAACATTTCTTCTATGTTTTTTTCAGCTCTTTGCATGGCAGCCAAACGACTTGAATTCTCACTAGCTAAAGATTCAGCACATGCCTTGAACAAAGAAACAAAAAGGTACTCATCAATAAGTTCCAACAAGGTTGTTCTTATATCACCAAGTACCTGTGGTACTTTATTAGTTGGCCATTTAAGTTCCGATAATGTCTGTCTCCATTTTTCATCTAAGGGCAATAACCTCTGACTAACAGGTTCGTACACTGCCTGTGATACCGGGTGATTATGAAAAATATAAACTTCTTTCGCATCTCCTTTTTCATTGGTCTCTTGACTTTTAACCAAAATTTGCCCGACCAGCTGGGTAATCGTATTGACAGAACCTGGAACCTGAAAATGATTTGTAATAGTAAAGCCTGCATCCGATAGAAGTAATTGAACACGTTCTCCAACAGCCCATATTTCCTTTTTACCCTGTAAGTTACTGAGTGTTTTGGATACGAAACCAGTAAGTGAATCATTAAACTGCCCCACTAAACCCTGATCAGATCCGAAAACTATTGCACATATCAGCTTTTCATTATTTTTTCCACGGTCAGGCTTTTCTGTTATGACATCAATTTTTATTTGCCTGAAATACGCAATTATGCCTAAAGCTAAGGTATGGTAATAGTCTCCAAGCGATCCAACAGCCATTTCATACTGTCCAATATTAGAAGCTGCCACAGCTTTCATCGTCCTGACTACTGATTTTATATCATTTGCACCGTCCAGTTTTCTGCGCAGGTTTTCTAGTGTATCCATTATTTATGATTTTGAGCTGGTTCAGGTTCAGGTTCTTTTTTTGGTTTTGGTTTTGTTTCTGTTTCTGATGCAGATTTTGGTTCGGGTTCAGGTTCATTTTTTGGTTTTGGTTTCGCTTCTGTTTCTGATGCTGATGCTGATTCTGGTTCAGGCTTATCCTTAAAAGGAGCAAGTGTATCACTGGCAATTTTCAAAATTATTTTACGGTCTGTATCGCTCAGGTCATTATCTGACAATAACCGTTTGAGCACCTCCTTTGGAAGTTCTGTAATTATCTTCTGCAATGCCGCTTCCGCCTCCTGCACCTTGTTAACGGGTACAACATCAAAAAGTCCGCCCGACAATGCAAGAAGAATGACAATCTGTTCAGGAACAGGCATTGGACGAAGTTCATTTTGTTTGAGACAGACTCGAATACGCTTCCCATGTTCAATTATTTTCCGCGTATTTTCATCCAGTCGTGTACCAAAACGGGAAAATGTTTCCAATTCTTCAAACTGAGAATAAGCCAGTTTAAGATTTCCTGTTATAGAACGATATGCAGGTAGTTGAGCTTTACCTCCTACACGGGAAACTGATTTACCGACGTCAACTGCAGGTAATATACCCAATTCAAAAAGCTTTGGAGACAGGTAGATCTGACCGTCAGTAATGGAAATAAGATTTGTTGGGATATATGCAGAAATATCCTGAGCTTCAGTCTCGATAATTGGCAAGGCAGTAAGCGAACCTCCTTTAAGTTTATCACTCAAGTGAGTTGATCTTTCCAATAATCTTGAATGTATATAGAAAATATCTCCCGGAAACGCTTCACGTCCGGGAGGTCTTCTCAACAAAAGCGATAGTTCACGATAGGCACGTGCGTGATGAGTCAGGTCATCATAGACAATAAGGACATCACGTCCCTGTTCCATAAAATATTCAGCAATGCTGGTGGCAGCGTAGGGAGCGATGTATTTCAATCCAGGTGCATTGTTCCCTTCAGTGGCAACCACAATAGTATATTCCATTGCGCCTTTTTCTTCCAGGTTCGCTATTACTTTTGCAATGGATGATGCCCGCTGTCCTATAGCACAATAAACACAAATTACATTTTTATCATTCTGATTAAGTATCGTGTCAATCGCAATGGCAGTTTTGCCTGTCTGACGGTCTCCTAAAATCAATTCCCGTTGCCCCCGACCAATAGGTATTAGTGCATCGATAACCTTTAATCCTGTTTGCAAAGGAACGGAAACTGTTGAGCGATCCATTATTGCTGGAGCTGGTCGCTCAATAGGCAGCCTTTGTTTAAAAGAAAACGAACCCTTGCCATCCACAGGTTCTCCCAAGGGGTTGATCACTCTGCCGATAAGGGTTTTATCTACCGGGATGTCCATTACCCGACCTGTCCGTTCTACTTCATCACCGGCGTTCAATAAGGAATCTTCACCAAGAAGAATCGCCCCTATCGAATCTTCATCAATATTGTATGCTATACCAAATAACCCATTTGGAAACTTCAAAAGTTCTTCAAAACCTGCACCCGGAAGGCCCAAAACTTTAACAATTCCTGCTGATACGCTGATTACTGAACCCACTTCGCGGGGAACCAACGGGAGAATAAAACTTTTCCTGCCACTGGCTAATTGATTAAAAGTATTATCTATTGTTTTATTAAATTGGGGTATTGGCATTTTGAAGAAGTGTTACTTGTTACTTGTTGCTTGTTTGTTGCTTGTTGCTCGATGTGCTTTTGGTTTCGTCTTCACCTTCGCCTGGACTTTTTGTTTTGCTTTCGGTCCCTTTTTCTCTTTGTTGTTTGGTTCTGGGATCTTTTCAGGTTCTTCTTTTAATTCTGCTTTCATCGTTTCGGAGATGCTTTTTTGAATTGAACTGAGGTACTCTGAAATACTCCAGGCCAGTTTATATCCATTAGAGGTAAGCTCTATTCCGCTTATTAATTTAGGTACAGTATTAAATTGAAACTGAGTTTTTGTTCCGAGTATTTCATTAACGGTACTTTTAATTTCAGTTTGCTGTTTTGAAGGCAAATCGAATGCGGTTTGTACAAGAATGAAATCTGAACCGGATTTAAAAGCATCAGTAAGTTTCTTTTTCTCCTCATTCTTCAATTCCTTTAAACGATTGACAAAGATATTTACCGATTGTTCCTCCAAACTCATGGATGCAAGATCTTTGAGTGTTTTTCTTGTTATGGCGAAAACTTCCTCCTGTGTCTTTTGAGCAATATCATGCTCAAGATTCTCCTGCATGGCATCCAATGATTTTTCCAGTTTGGAACGCAAAACAGCAGCTTCATTCCTTGCTCCCTCAAGCAGTTTCTCCCGCTCTTCATTTGTTTCTGCAATAACATCATCCATCAGCTTTTTCTTTTGCTGATCAAATTTTTCATTTTTTTCAAGGAATTCAGCCTGCTCCTTTTTAGCTTCAGTTTCTTTAGCTTTGGCATCCTTTAACTCCGACGCAATTTTGTTTTCACGTTCGTCAATTGCCTTGAGTACCGGCTTATAAAGAAATCGTCTGAGCAACCAGACCAAAACGAAGAAATTAATTATCTGAGCTATTACTGTAAACCAGTTAATTTTCATTTTGTGTTTTTTACTTTGCAATGATATGATTCCAGAACGGGTTAGCAAAGATTAGAATCATCGAGACTACAAAACAATATATTGCAGTTGACTCAATCATAGCCAATCCCACGAATAAAGTCCTCGTGATGGTCGGTGCTGCATCGGGCTGCTGTGCAATGGAACTTAAAGCCGATGATACTGATTTGCCTTCTCCAAGGGCAGGCATCATACAACCGATACCTGTAGTAAGCCCGGCTGTTAAAATTGAAGCTACTCCAATAATAGTTACACTATCCATTTTCTTATCCTCCTTTTATTTGGTTGTTATTTCTTTTGCTTTTTCTGATTTTCTTGCTCCTTCAACAGCTCCGGCAATATAAACTGTTGCCAGGATACTGAAGATATATGCCTGCACCATACCTGTCAGCAAACCAAGAGCTTTCATTACAATTGGGAATATTAATGGTGTTATGCTCAACAGTATTGCAACAATCATTCCTCCGCTCATAATATTACCAAATAATCTCACAGCTAATGCCAGAGTTCGTGAGATTTCACTGATAAGATTAAATGGCAACATAATGAAAGTTGGTTTTATATATGATTTGAGGTAACCAGGTAATCCACTCTTCATAATTCCAAAAAACGGTACTGCTATAAAAACAGAAATTGCAAGGGCAGCAGTAGTGGACAAAGAACCGGTAGGTGCTTCATACCAGGGGAAAATGATACAAATATTTGCAGTTCCGATAAATAGAAACAAAGTACCTATGAAACCAATATATTCTTCAGGATGATTTAACCCGACTTCTTTAATCTGATCGTTCATGAAAGTTACCAGCATTTCCAGAATGCACTGCCAGCGCGAAATATGAATACCTGTTTTAAGTTTTCGTGTTATTAGTACAGAAAAACTTACAAGTAAAAGCATTATTGCCCAGGTAGTAACAATAGTCAGGTTGATAGTGATAAAACCATGCTGCCAAAAAATAGTTTCGTCCGGACTAAGTCTCATGACTGATCTCTTTTTTTAACAGAACTTGTTTTTCTTCACTCAATTTTGTAAAGTGGATGACAGCAAAACGGGCTATTATGAAGCCGGCCACACAGATAAGAAGTCTTTGCCAGCTGCCGGAAGATATATAATAAAATCCTGTCAACGTGATACTTACACGTAAAATGAAACTACCCAAAAACCACAATGCAGGTATTTTTGAGGTAACTAACTTTCTTACTGTAAACCAAAGACCTCCGAAGAATATAGTTCCCAGTAATAATCCTACAATAAATGCCAAAATCTTATACACAATTTCATTCATCTTTTTCGTCTTTTTGGTTCATTTCTTTATGTTCTTTCGTTATCCAATGCCATGCAATAAGGCATCCGGTAAATAAGCCTAATATCAAGAAAGTCAAAGTCCAGGAAAATGATTCGGAATGTTTTTTATCCATCCATATCCCCAATGCCGCTCCGAGCAAAGTAGGAACTGCAACCGTCCAGCCTATAATTCCGAACATTCCCAATCCAAACCAAACGCTTCGCTTATTTTCACTAAGAGCTTTCAGTTTGCGATTTGCTTTTTCTCCAACCTCATTAGCAAAATAATTTATGCTTTTTTTTTCTTTTGGTTTCATTTTTATTCTTTACGAAATTTTATCATATTGTAAATGAATCCGCTTTCCATTTTTGCTGTCACAGAACGGACGTTTCTTTCATTTTCATCCAGATCCTTAAACTCTTTTTCCACTGATTCATGCAGCTTACTCAGGTCTGATCCCCCTATTGCATTTCGAACAGATACCAATACCTGCATACCTGCTTTTACCATTACGCCCTTATCAACAGCCAGATAATGAATGTTTTTCGAGTCTGTTTCATAAGTAAATATACCTGGGACCAATGCCGCAACACAATCGAGTCTTTGCGGTAACAGGCCAAAGAACCCTTCACTTGTTTCTGCAACAATATTGCTGACATTTTTAATATCTGCGAATATCCTGAATGGCAGAAGAATCTTTAAATCCATTGCTATTTTATCCATAGTTATTTGGTTTTCTTTTCCTTCCCTGATTTCTTTTTATTTGCAGAACCGGGCTTCTTTTTGTCAGCTTTTTTATTTCCTTTTATTGAAGATCCGGATTTATTTTTATCGGAATCTTTGATTCCTTTTGCTGCAGGATCTAATTTATTTTTTCCAGCATTTTTATTTGTTTTATTTTTGGCTTCATCTATTGATCCTATCATATAAAATGCGCTTTCCGGAAAATCCTTAAACTCATCCGAAAGAATGCGTTCACATCCGCTGAGAGCATCGTCCAGACCTACTTCCTTTCCTTTCATTCCACTGAATTGTTCGGTGGCGAAAAAGGGCTGGGTGAGAAAACGTTCCATGCGTCTTGCCCGGTTTACGACATTACGGTCATCAATAGATAATTGTTCCAGACCAAGCATAGCAATAATATCCTTAAGTTCTTCGTATTGGGCAAGTGTATGCCTTATTTCCTGTGCTAGAGCATAATGTCTTTCGCCAATTATTGAGGGTGTGGCCATTTTAGAATTGGATTGCAACAAATCAATGGCAGGATAAAGACCCTCGCTTGCTTTTTTCCTTGATAAAACAATGGAAGCAGAAAGATGCGAAAATGTATGAACTGCAGCAGGATCAGTTAAATCGTCAGCAGGCACATAAACAGCCTGAATAGATGTTATGGCTCCTGTATCGGTATTTGCGATCCGCTCCTCCAGTTGCGACAATTCTGTTCCCATTGTTGGCTGGTAACCCAAACGTGAAGGCATTTGTCCCATCAAACCTGATACTTCCATTCCCGCCTGTATAAAGCGGAAAATATTATCAATAAGCAATAAAACATCGCGGTGTTGGTCATCACGAAAATATTCTGCCATTGTCAAGGCTGCATGACCAACGCGAAAACGCGCACCGGGCGGTTCATTCATCTGACCAAACATCATCACCATGTTCTTTAGTACACCCGCCTCTTTCATATCATGATAGAGCTCATGTCCCTCACGGCAGCGTTCCCCTATGCCACAAAACATGCTGACACCTTTATTATGTCCAACCATATTGTGGATCATCTCGGTAAGCAAAACTGTTTTCCCTACACCAGCTCCTCCAAACAAACCGGCTTTTCCTCCACGTTCTAATGGTATAAGAACATCGATGGCTTTAATGCCTGTCACAAATACCTCGGATTTCGTTGATCGTTTTGCTAATGGAGGAGGTGATTGATGTATATTACGCCATTCCATGCCAGACAATGGTTTCTTATGATCAATGGTAGTGCCGAATACGTCGAACATCCGGCCCATGATCTTTTTTCCGACCGGCACTTTAAGTTCTTTGCCATCTGTTTCTACCACCATGCCTCTCGATAATCCCTGAGTAGGAGTTAAAGCAATCCCTCGTACACGGTGCATATCCAACTGGGTAAGTACTTCAATGACTATTTGATTATCCTTTCCAGAATGAAGCGATGTATAAATTGATGGTAAATTATTTTCAAACCATACATCTACAACACTTCCCCTTACAGAAATTACTTTTCCGTTATTTAAAGAATTATCTATATTTTTTGAAAGTGTTTCCATTTAAAAAGGTACATAATCTTGTTTCTTTTTTATGAAGAAGTAGAATCTTTCTTTATTCACTAATCCACTTTTTTGCTTCTCCCATTTCGGCATTTTTAAATATACGAAGTTCACATGACAGCATATGACCAAAGAATTTTGCAAAAGTATTGATCATCTCATGGTCAGAGATCAAAGCAATCCGGTCCCATGCAGATAAATGTTTCATCCCCATCTTTGCATCATCCAGCATAGCGCTAAGATCAAATCCGGTAAAGTTGACTCCGAGATGATAAAGCATCCTGAGTTTTTTATTTGCTTTAAACTTTTCAGCAATGGCTGGAATTAAGACAGTTTCATAGTCCTTCCCTGTTATTTTTCCTTCTCCGGAAACGCCCAGAACGTTGTCTGGTAAATCATTGATAATTGTTAGCATGATTTTAATTTGTATATAATTTTTCAAGGTAAATGTCGCTACCTTCTACTGGATAAGTGTTACATAACTTTTGAAAAAAATTACATTATTTACACATTTCTGAATAAATTGTTTTCAGACTTATTCTCCAGTTTCTCATCATCGGGGATGACGAGAAACGATGATTCCTACTTGAATGCCAGTGTCACATTTTATTTGATTTCTGGTTTTTCAGTATACGCTTTCCTGGTTAGTCAATATTATTTTTAATGCCTTTTCTTTTAAAGCATGTTCAAAAGTGTCATAGGTCTGAATAATCTGTTCCAGTTTAAAATGGTGTGTAATAAGTTTATTAGGATCAAGTTTTCAGTTCCTGAAGCAATTCAATGATTTTGTCTAATTTATCCACTTCAATTGACTTCAACTTTATTGCCAAAGCTTCTATCTCTTGTTTTGCATCTTTATTCGTTTTATAATCCTGTTCAGCGTGCGTCCTGTCACGTTCGTTTTGCCGGTTTTGAGACATCATAATAATAGGTGCTGCATAAGCTGCCTGTGTTGAGAAAAGAAGATTGAGCAATATGAAAGGATAGACATCCCAATGAAACATAAATCCGACAAGATTCATCCCCATCCAAATTATTACTAAAGCTGTTTGAAGGATTATAAACTTCCATGAACCGATTCCATGTGCTACCGCATCAGCTACACGACCACCAAAATTTAATGTTGCATGATGTTTCTCATGCCAGGTTTTTTGAGTTTCCATTTTTATTGAATTATATTAAATTCAGACATATTCATCCATTTTTTCTTCATAATTCTTTTGTAATTGAAAAAGTAATGGTCAATATTAACCGTCTTTTTCCAGTGCTGCCACTTTATTCAAACGGCGCATGTATTATTCTTCAGCCTTGAAATCAGCATTCAGGAATGGCTTTACCAGTTCCCGGGCCAGGGGATATCCGGTGACCAGACCGCCCAGGCACATCACATTCATGTTGTCATCCTCCACCCCCTGATGAGCAGAAAAGTAATCCGTATCATCTTTCCACTCTTAGACATACTTATTTTAAAATTACTTCCAGTTAAATATGATAATTCCAAACACCAAATAAAGAGCAGCGATAATTGCTCCGTTAATCCTGGAGAATCCTTTCTTAAAATATAACAGAAACATGGCAATAAACGTCATTCCTATAAGCCACCAGGCTGAAAAAACAGTTTGTCCTGCCAGGGTTCCGACACCAAACACTGTCGCAGGAATACAAATTCCAAACAGAATATTTAAGGTATTACTGTTAATTGCCTCGCTCATAACAGCAAGTCCCTTACCATTCAAAGCCAGCTTAATAGCCGTTATGACATCGGGTATCCCTGTAAATATTGCAAGAACAAGCACACCCAGTATGGTCTTGTTCAGTCCCCAGATGTTGCTTATAAAGACCGCAGAACGAACCATTCCCATACATGTAACAATGATGACAATAAGAGTAGCTCCTCCCATCCACGCCCAGGACCAGGATTTTGGCACCCCTGATTCACTGTCATCTGAATTATGAGTGGCGGAAGTGATCGCCTGCGTCAAAAAAGTGCGAATTTTTAATGGCAATCTCAACTGTTTAATTTGAGCAGACTTCAGACCTGAAACAATTGCATATGGAGCCATTAAAAATGCCAATAAAAATATACTGACCAGAGGTGAAATGAATCGGAAGATTAATAAAACCAGTATCAGTGTTACAATAACCGAAACAGCTCCATTAAATACCAGAGCCTGTCTTTTTATCGGTAATCTGCCTGCAATCAATGCGGTTATACCCAGTAATGCTGCCAGGTTAAAAATGTTTGAGCCGATGATGATTCCTACGCCAACATCATGTTGTTTAAGCATTAAAGCAGTTACTGCAGATGAAATTTCAGGGGTAGCTGCGCATAATGCAACAAGCATGCCCAACAACCCCCCTGATATATTATAATGTAATTTAAGTTTTTCGAGGCTTCCACTAAGAACGAAACTGGATATAATCATCAGGGCAGCACTTATGGAAAATATTAATATAGCCTCCAATATTGTCATAAATGTCTTCTTTTAATTTTTGTTTTGATTCCATTTCCAGTTGCGAACGTGTGGATTTGTAGTCAGGATGATGAATACTTCTGATCCCTAAATCACTGGCAACATCGACGAACATTTGCATATCTTCAATATATACAATATGCTGGACCGGTACCTGAGCAATGTTAAGCGCAATACGGAAAATATCTGCATCGGACTTTCGAAAATGGACGAAATAGTAGGAAATGAAAAAATCAACAGCTGATCTGCGCGACACATGACCCCATCCGTTGGATAGCATTACGCCGCCGATATCTAAAAATAAAGTTGTAACCGGATTTTTTTTATCCATTTGTTGTCTTTAATTATGCAAATGACTTTTTATTAAGGCTTCCATCAGTTTATAGAATGTTTTGTTAAATTTCTTAACTATTACCTCTTGCTATTACTATTGTACCAATGAATGTGTACTCGCCGAAAAAGAGATGTTTCCCCATTAATAGATTTTAATACAAGTTCATCTACTTTGAAGGATTCGATAGTGCTAGAAGTAATCCGATTTTCCAACTTTTCATTTTTTGCGCCAGTGATGCTCAGAGTGATAACTGCGCCGGCTATTTTCCATATTCCACTAATAGTACCTGATAAACTTTGAGAAAGGGTAGTAGCTATGAATCCCGTTGAATGTACATTGCATACGAATGTTCCATCACTGTTGATTGACATTGTTTCTTTTGAATCGCCAACCGTACCTCGCCAGCTCCCAATGATTTTTGTCGAATATTCTGCTTCAGGAACTGGTGTTAAATTATTTGTACAGGCACCTAAAAAAAATCCCAAAACGATTAATATGATTGACCTTGTCCAATATGTCCAATTAGTTTTCATGAAATAAATGCCTTCCTTTTGTTTTCTTTTAAATTAAGCTGTTGACTTTTTTGTTAAAGTATCCATCAGTTTATCGAAGGATTTAATAAATTTTTTAACTCCATTGTTTTCAAGAGCTTTAATAACTTTTTTTAAATCTATACCAACTTCTGACAGTTCTGTAAACACCCATGAAGCCTGTTCTAAGCCGGCTTCCAACCGGGGAGAAGGGTCGCCGTGGTCAAGATAGGCTTTAAAAGTTTCAAGGGGAATGGTATTGATTGTATCCGGCCCTATAAGGGCTTCAACATATTTAATATCACTATAATCAGGGTTTTTAGGGCTGGTACTGGCCCAAAGTAATCTCTGAGGTGAAGCACCTTTCCCTACCAGTTTTATGAACCGTTCACTTTCAACTGTTTCTTTATAAATTTGATAGGCAATCTTTGCGCTTGAAATGGCGACCTGGCCCCGTATCTTTGTTGCAAAATGTGCCTGTTCACCCCCTAAAGCAACAAATTCTTCTTCTTTTGGATCAATCACAGCATCTATCCGACTTAGAAAAAAACTGGCAACTGAGGCAATATGGTTCAACGGTTTTCCTTGGTTCCTTCGCGTCTCGAGACCTGCAAGGTAAGCTTCTATTACCTGCCGGTAACGATGTAGCCCAAATAATAAAGTTACGTTGATATTGATCCCTTCACTGATGAGTTGCCGGATAGCAGGTAAACCTTCAGCAGTTGCAGGAACTTTTATTAATATATTGGGTCTTTTCAGTGAAGCCCACAAATGACGGGCTTCCTCAATGGTTTCATTGGTGTCATGCGACAGATGAGGGTTGACCTCAATGCTTACATATCCATCTTTACCGTCAGTCTTATCATACACAGACCTGAACTCGTCAGCAGCATTCTTTACATCTTGCTGGCTTATAGCTTCATAGATTGCTTTAACATCTTTTTTCTTAAGTCCCAGATCACGAATATCCTGGTCGTAAAGATGGCTTTCCGCTATAGCCTTCTCAAAGATGGATGGGTTTGAGGTCATCCCCCGAAGTCCATTCTCTTTAATCATTCGTTGAAGTTCACCGTTTGCGATCAGGTCACACCGTATATAGTCGAGCCAAATTGACTGACCTAGCATTCCCAGTTTTTGTAAAGGATTATCTTTCATGACTTTGCTTTCATATTCTTTGGGGAAACAATGGAATAATATTAGTATTTAATAAGATTTAGTCTCGCTTTTTTGGTCGGAACAATTAAAAGCGGTATTGAGGTATGATGCAATACTTTTTCCACGCCAGCACGATTATACCAGCTTCTGTTTAGAAGTACAAATTCGCCTGATACCGGTAAACGTTCGGAGTAACGCTGGAAATACCATTCAAGCTGCTGCCTGTCAGATGGTCTACCCAATGCAACAACTATTGTTTCACGGGGACTAAGGTGTTTAATAATTCTTTTTATAGTCCCATCTTTGCCGGCTGCGTCCCTGCCTTCCAGGATTACCAGGAATTTGAGGTTGGAGAATATAATCTCCTTTTGCAGCTTGACAAGTTCTATATAGAGTTTGTGCAATGTTTTCTTCTTTTCCTTTTCCATGTTTATGATTTTGCTTAAGGTTTCCCTAGTTTGTCAATATTATTTTTAATGCTTTTTCTTTTGAAGCATGTTCAAAAGTATTATAGGCCTGAATAATCTGTTCCAATTTAAAACGGTGTGTAATAAGTTTCTTTGGATCAAGTTTGCCAGACTGAACATTTTTAAAAAGCATCGGCGTTGAAAAAGTATCGACAAGACCGGTTGTAATAGTTATATTCTTTGACCATAATGTTTCAAGGTGAAGAATTGTGCTTTTCCCATGAACTCCAATATTGGCTATATGTCCGCCGGTATTAACAATTTCCTGGCATAATTCAAAGGTTTCAGGCACACCTACTGCTTCGATGGCTGCATCAACCCCTTTGTCGTTTGTCAGATTCATCACTTTCTCAATAGCATTTTCATTTCCGCTGTTAATGATTTGCGTTGCACCAAAAGTTTTTGCAACCTTAAGGCGATTATCATCCAGATCAATCATGATGATTTCCGAAGGGGAATAAAATTGGGCCGTAAGTAGTGCAGCCATACCAATGGGACCTGCACCAACAATAGCAATTGTATCTCCCGGTTTTACTTTCCCATTCAAAACCCCACATTCAAAACCGGTAGGAAGAATATCACTTAACATCACCAGGGCCTCTTCATCAGCATCTGGCGGAATTGAATAGAGACTATTGTCCGCATAAGGAATCCTTACATATTCAGCTTGTGTACCATCAATTAAATTACCTAATATCCATCCTCCGTTTACACAGTGAGAATAGATTGCTCTTCTGCAATATTCGCATTTTCCACATGAAGTTATACATGATATCAGAACATGGTCACCTTTCTTAAAGCGGGTTACAGAATTTCCCGCTTCCTCAATAATACCAACTCCTTCATGTCCCAGAATTCTGCCATCGGTAACAGCAGGGACATCTCCCTTCATGATATGCAAATCCGTTCCGCAAATGGTTGTCTTCAGAACTTTTAATATAGCATCTGAAGGTTCCAGTATTACTGGTTTTGGTTTTTCTTCCCAGGATTTTTTCCCGGGACCATGATAAACTAATGCTTTCAAATTTTATTTGTTTAAATTGGAATCTTTGTGATTTTCTAGTTGTCAGTTAATCTAGGTATAAAAAGTGGTATGACAAAATCCACAAACACATTGTGGTGCGCATTTAAAATCAGAAGTCTTTTTAAGCATGCAATCTTAGAAATCAATTACATCTTTCTTGTTCAAAAAATCCATTATGTAGCGGCAATACTTTCTTATATCGCTGAAAGAGGATGTTATAAGGCAGTGCAAATATCCATATTAGCAACAATATCCAAACAAACCACCATATTAGATGCATTCCCCCAAAATAATTATTGTAAAATATATTTTTTGATTTTAAGTGTGAATAAATTGTCTGGAATTATATAATAATGCTTTCCTGCTTTTTTAATTGTACTATGTAGTAATTCGAACAATAACTTTAATATAGCGGAAGCATAATATTATAATAAATGATTACTTAAACCCTTTCGGTATCACTTGCTTACTCTTATTTTTGTTTGCTGAAGTGGAACACTAACAAAGGGTTTAAGTATCATCTTGTCTTATGATAGAGAACATTAAGACACTTTTTTGTCTTTCAACAATTTCCCGTCTGATTGGATGAAGAGCGTGTGTTTTTCTTTCCCTTTTTCTACTGTAACTTTATAGACTTTCAACTGGTCTTTGTCTGAATCTTTGAAAATTTCCTCTTTATCTTTTCCTAATTTCCAGGTTTTATATTCGCCTTTGCTTACAGTAGCTGAAACAGCTTTTGGAAGATCAGAAGTCAACACTTTATGAGTAGCCACTTTCCCCCCGGTTTTAGAGTAAATGGCTTTAGTAGCAGTACTATCTTTATTGAATTCTACTACATAATATTCCGGAATATCTATGTATGAATAGGGTCCATAATCGTACCAATCGTCGTACCAATAGGGTCCATAATCATAGGAAGGGAATCCATACCAATCAAAATAAGTTATTCCCGGGTAGTCTCTAAAATAAATGTCCGTTATTTCTTTTGGAACTTTACTTTTCTCAAGCTTTGCAACCTTTTTTTCATCCCCTTTAGAGGACTTGGTGGGAGTCTGGCCGTAAGAGTTTATTGCAAAAAATGCAAGTAAGCTGCATGCCACAATCATTTTAAAACTCATCCGTTTCATTTTATTTTATTTTTACATTGAGAATGAAATTTCTCAATTTGATAAAGGTAGATTGTTTGATAAGGATTGGCGTTACACAAATTTGAGGAAAAGTTACATCATTTACGCATTTTATGATGAAATACATGGTATCAACAGAGCGTTATTTGATTAACATTATTACCTGATCTTTTTATCTGTTATCATTTAAGGAATTCCATTAAACATAACTAACCTTCAATATATTAGTTCTTCCATGAAGACTAAGGGGAGTACTGCCAACATGAATTATACTGTCGCCTTGTTTCAGTAATTTTTTATACTTAAGAATTTCTATCGATTCATGAATTGCCTTGTCTAAATCAGCATAGGTACTTAAATAGAAAGGTTGAATCCCCCAAACCATAGATATCTTATTCAAAAGCTTCTTGTTACTGGTAAAAGCATATATTTTAGATTTGGGTCTATGGCTCGATATTCTTATTGCAGTGTAACCGGAATGTGTAAATACAATAATGGCTTTTGCTCTAACTTGAAGGGCTAATTGTGATGCGTTGTAGCAAATGGAGTCGGCAAGAAATGTAGAAGTCTCTTCCTTCGGTGCATGCTCTTTATTAAATGGATTTCCATGATTTTCCGTATAAGCAATAATGCTTTGCATACTGGTTATTGTTTCCACAGGATATTTACCAACTGAAGTTTCCCCGCTCAGCAACAAGGCATCTGCTCCGTCCAGAACAGCATTAGCGACATCATTTGCTTCTGCCCTGGTAGGTCTGAAATTTGTAATCATGCTTTCCATCATCTGTGTAGCAATTATCACTGGTTTTGAACGCATGTTACACTTCCCGACAATTAATTTTTGTATCAGCGGGACTTCGTCAAAAGGAACTTCTACTCCCAGGTCACCGCGGGCAATCATCACAGCATCCGCTAACTCAATTATCTGATCTATTTCCTTAAGTGCTTCCGGTTTTTCAATTTTTGCTACAACACCGGCATACCCTTTTTTTTTCTTTATAAGATTTTTTAGCTCAAGTACATCAGAAGCTTTTCGCACAAAAGACAAGCCAAGCCAGTCAACATCATGTTCCAGTGCAAAAAAAGCATTTGAAATGTCTGTTTCAGAAAGACATGGCAGAGAAACTTTTGTATCAGGAAGGTTTACCCCTTTGTTTGAAGAAATGGGACCACCGTAAATAACCTTTGCTTTAACATTATCATTTTTATTTGTTTCAGTTATCTCCAGCTTTATTTTCCCATCATCAATAAGTATTATTTCACCAGGATTAACATCTTTTGGAAACTCCTGATAACTCATATAAAGATGTTCTTTGGTACCCAAACATTTTTCAGTAACAAAAGTTATGATATCACCTTCTTCCAGATTGAGAAGGTCGTTTTCAACTTCACCCACTCTGAGTTTTGGCCCCTGCAAGTCCGCAAGTATAGAAACATTAGTTCCCAATGCCAGATTTAAGTCCTTAATAATATTTATCAGTTTTAAATGTTCATCCTGTGTCGAATGAGAAAAATTCAGTCTGAATACATCGACTCCTTCATTTATCATTTTTTGGATAATATCTTTGCTTTCTGATGCAGGGCCCAACGTGGCGATTACTTTAGTATGTGAATGTTTTTGCCTCATTTCTGCTTATCTATTTATCTTCAGAATCAAATTCAGATTCAACTATTTTTGGATCCGGATAATCTCCTGGCATTTTTTTGAATAAATCTTTTTTGTCTTTATGGTTCTTTTTAATCAGAAAGATTATCAATGCAATAAAAGCCAAAACAAATAAGATCAGTATAAACAAATGCTTTTCCATAGCGTCATTTTTCCAAAGGTCAGCAACTTTAACTTAATTAGTATTACATTTTTTTTGAAAAGAGTTATATCATTTACTTATTTCCCAAATGATTACACCTTAAATACTTCATCACACCATCGAATCCGGATTGTCCGCGATTCCTTCGGCTGGCAAAATATCAGGCAAATCAAGACGCGCAACGCCAATTCTATTGTCTGCCATACCATAATAAACATCGAAGCGGTCCGGCAAACCAAGATCGTCACGACGGTCAATCCCGGTAGGGAAAACTACATTTGAAATAGTCCCCTGGCGTTCTTGTTTAAGTTCTGGTTTTAATACCGGTTCCACTGAACGATAGTGTATAATTTGAGGATGTTCCTTTAATAACACCATAATACCAGCCGAATAGCATAAATGCTTCCCCTCTTTGCCCTGATCAGGCATTTCACTGACTCCGTGGTAAAGGATAAGCCAGCCATGTCTGGTAAGTATCGGTGGTGTTCCTCCACCAATTTTAAGTCTTTCCCATGGCGACACTGGTGTTGCAAGACGGTGATGTGAATTAAATAAACCTAAGTGATCCGGCACAATGCCTTTTAAGGGCATTGGGCAATAGGAAATCCAAATGCTTTCATGATCGATGTCCACTTCCCTCGTCTTTGACTGGAGTATAGTTTCTTCTGGCCTGGTACCCTGAAAAAGAGGCCGGTGAAGAATAGCCAACTGCATTTTCCCTGCATGATTAGGAATCGCAACAGGGAAGAGGCTTGCATCCTTATTGTCCACATGAACAAAATCTATTCCATTATATGGTTCGAAGTTTACCAATCCAAGCCTCTTCCAGTGAAACAAATCAGTTGATCCTGCCAGGGCAATTCGCGGTCCTTTTGGAGAAAGTGCTGTATAAGTCATCATATAGCCTTGAATCGGTTCTATATACGTGATACGAGCATCTTCACAACCACCGCTGCCGTCTGATCGTAGCTCATAATCAGCTTCAGGTTCAAGAGCAATACCAAGCCGCTCCACTCCATACGGATCACCTTCATCATTAAACAGAACTCTGGCAATGCCGATGCGAGAATAATTACCCTTTGCGACTAACCGTGGAAACAAGTAGAGTTTGCCATCCGGTCCTCGACTGGCAGCCGGATTCAGGACACCTTCTATCTCCTGAGGATTACCTGGTTCAGGCTTCATTATCTGTCCAAGACGCTTAAGCTTAATTCCACTCATCTGTTCTCCTCCTTGTTAAGGTTTATGCTATTATCGTTTCCCAGACAAGCTATAATAGCTTCAATCACCCGTTTTGTCTCAGTTGGATTTTTGACCCTGATAGATATAACACCTGCTTCTTCTGCAGGATAATCGTTGCCCCCGGGGAATAAAGCGTCACCTACAAAAATCATCTCAGGAATTGAAATGCCAAGGGTGTCCCTGAGCTTTTTAATTCCATAAGCTTTGTCGATACCTGGCTTAGTGATATCAATGGATGTTTCACCACCTAACCTGACAGAAAATCCGGGGATTTGCTTATCAAGGAATGCTTTCATCTTCTTCCTCTTGGCAAAATCAGGATCCCATTTTTCTTTTTCTTTATTTGGAGCTTGCTGTCCTAAAGCGGAAAAAGTTATCTGGCTCCCACGGTCTTCAATTTCCTCTCCCCATAGCTTTTTAATTTTGAAGTCTGCTGATTCGATGGATTTATTTAATGAACTGATAATTTTCTTTTTTTCATCCGCGGTGAAATCTTCGGAATAGATTTTTTTCCAATCATTGTCATACTGGTAAAACTTTGTACCGCAGGTAGGAAGGATTGACAGGTTCTCCAGGCTTTTATCATGGGGAAGGCCGGAAAGCACTTGTTTTTCAAACTGTAACCAGTCTCCTCCTGAAATCACGGCAACTTTTACGACGCTTAGCAGGTCATGCATAAGTGCAGACATTTCATCATCCAGAGGTGATTTGCTTTCGGCAAGTGTACCGTCGAGATCAAAAACGATTAATTTTTTTAACATAATAAAATCTCTATTAATCTATTCAGGAAGTGTAATTTCCAATAATGTCACTGCGCTTTGCGGTTTAAAAGTGCAAACTCCGACCATGGCAGGTAAAAGAAAAGTATCTCCTTTTCCAATGGTATAAATTGCGTCATTATGTTCGATCTGACCGATGCCTTCAGTGCATACCAGCACTCGTGGTACATCTATTTCACCTACAATAAACGGTGATTGTCCATGAAGTTGCCATAAATGGAACTGTTCACAATAAAAAACCAGCTCACGTCTCACAGGTGTTATTCTCTCCACAAGCGTTACTACAGGTTGTATCGCACCTTGTTCAAAATCAATGCATTTAATCGCCTGATCGACCTGGAGTGCTCTGTGTTGCCCTGTCTTAGAATCAATGTGATCCCAATCATACAGTCGAAACGTCACATCGCTGTTTTGTTGAACCTCAAAGACAACAACATCTCCACCAAGGGAATGAACTGTTCCTGCAGGAATGAAAACGCCATCTCCTGGTTTTGGAGTGAAATAAGCTAAATGATCGGTAATTACACCATTTTTTAGTGCCTGTTGCAGATTGTCAGAAGTTGTACCTGGTTTAAGTCCAGCATAAATGCGACTGTCAGGCCCAGCCTCTAACACAATCCATGCTTCTGTCTTGCCATGTTCTCCATCCGGTAGATAGTTTCTTTGAAGATCTGATGGGTGCACCTGTACAGATAGCATTTCATGCACATCGAGGAACTTCAGTAACAGAGGGAACCGTTTGAAACGCCAGGCAAGTTTTCCGAGTAATTGTTCCTGCTCTTTCTGCATCAATTGACCTATAGTTTGTCCTTTGAGTGGTCCATTAGCAACAAGGCTCTGATAGTCCTCCCTGTCGCTGAGTATCCATGCTTCGCCTATCGGGCCTTCGCCTGGCAGAGGAACTGTAAGCAGATCAGCCAAATGACGACCGCCCCAGAGCCTATACTGATAAATTGGCTCGAATTTCAACGGATAAAGAAGCATTTTACTCCCGGAATGTTTTTGTGCTTTTGTGCTCATTTCTTTTCCATATCATTATTGTATTTACCAAGTCGCGCAGCCCTGTTGCAATTTGCACGATGATACAGTGCCTGTTGGGCTGCTGATACATTGGCCTCTTCTCCATGCCAGATCTCCAGAGCCGGTTGCTGGATGGCGCGGGCAAACGAAAACGTCAGCGCCCACGGTAATCGCGACTTAAATCTGACATTCATTGCATTCAAACGTGCTGAAGCCAGTTTACCCGATTGCCCCCCCGATAAAAAGGCAATTCCCGGAACTGCAGCAGGGACTGATCGTAAAAGACACTCTACCGTTATATCGGCTACCTCCTCAACAGTTTCTTGTTTATGACAGGCCAATCCTGGAAGCACCATATTGGGTTTCAGTATCATACCTTCCAATGTAACACGTTGTAAATAAAGCTGTCTGAAAACAGTTCGCAAGACTTCCTCTGTAACTTCAAAGCAGTGCTCCAGGGTATGTTCACCTATCATGAGTACCTCCGGCTCCACTATGGGCACCAGTCCGGCTTCCTGGCACAATCCTGCATACCTGGCCAAAGCGTTTGCGTTAGCCTCTATGCAACCACGGCTGGGAATACCATTTCCTATGGTAATCACTGCCCTCCATTTGGCAAAACGGGCGCCCATTTGAAAATATTCGCGTAGGCGGTCTCGCAATCCATCGAGGCCCTCGGTTATTTTCTCTCCACTGTGACCCGCCAGGTCCTTTGCGCCAACATCAACTTTGATTCCGGCAATGATTCCCAAATCGGTGATGGCTTTAATAAATAAAGTCCCATCTTTTTTCTTCTGCCTGATCGTTTCGTCATAGAGGATAAGACCGCTAATACATTCACCCAGACCAGGTGTTGTTATAATCAATTCCCGATACGAACGCCTGAACTCCTCCGTTTGAGGAATCCCTGCCGCTGCAAATCTTTTATTGCAGGTTGGATTACTTTCATCAATTGCCAGCAGGCCTTTGTCGTCGGCTACCAATGTTTTTGCAGTTTTTATAATCTCTTTTAAATTCATCTTTTGTACCTCCCTGATTTTATCAATAATCAATCGATTGTTTTAAGTCCTGTCTATCAGAAGATAAGTGAAGAAACTCTCTCACTTCATCTCCTTTTCCAGAGACGCCACTTTCTTAAGGCGTCTTTTGAATCTTTCATCTCCCATGAAATGAGCGTTCAGAAACGTCCGGACTAAATCCCAGGATAGGGAATATCCGGTGACTTGTCCTCCCAGACACATTACGTTCATATCGTCATCCTCCACTCCCTGATGAGCGGAGAAGTAATCCGTGATTAATGCAGCACGCACGCCATGCACTTTGTTGGCAGCAACACAAGCCCCTACCCCGCTTCCACAGATAGCCAGACCTCGTCCGACTTCACCCCTCGCCACTGCTATGGCAAGAGGTACCACAAAATCCGGATAATCATCATCTAAAACCAGTTCATCGGCGCCGAAATCTTCTACCTCATAACCGATTTCTTTAAGTGCAGCTATCAGCTGAACTTTCAATTCAAACCCACCATGGTCCGCTGCTATACCAATGTGCTTTATTCCTCTACCGCTTTCAGCGTTTTCTTTTTTTATTTTTTGTTTTGATTCCATTTCCAGTTACGAATTTCCGGCATATCCTCGCCATGATTATCAATATATAGTTTGTGTTCAATAAGTTTGTCCTGCATCATTTGTTTCAGATAGGCCCCTTTAGTGCCCAGATGAGGCAGTCGGTCAACAACGTCCTGCACCAGGTGGAACCGGTCAAGTTTGTTTTGTACCCTGATGTCGAAAGGTGTGGTAATTGTTCCTTCTTCAACATAACCTCTGACATGTATATTCCTGTTAGTGCGGCGGTATGTCAAGCGATGAACCAGCCAGGGATATCCATGAAAGCCGAAAATGATGTGTTTATCTTTCGTAAATAGTGAATCGAAATCCGTTTCATTAAGTCCATGCGGGTGTTCACTTGCTGACTGCAACTTCATCAAATCGACGACATTGATGACCCTGATTTTCAAATCGGGCAAATTCTTATGTAGTATGGTAACGGCTGCCAGTATTTCCAATGTAGGGGTATCTCCGCAGCAGGCCATTACCACATCCGGCTCGGCATCCTGATCGTTACTTGCCCATTTCCATATACCAATTCCTTCCGTACAATGAACTACTGCCTCTTCCATTGTCAGCCATTGGGGCAGCGGATGTTTTCCTGCAACCACCACGTTGACGTACTGCCGGCTGCGAAGGCAATGGTCAATGACCGACAACAGACAATTGGCATCAGGAGGCAAATAAGCACGAACGATATCAGCTTTCTTATTGATTACATGGTCGAGGAAACCCGGATCCTGATGTGTGAATCCGTTATGATCCTGCTGCCAGACATGGGAGGCAAGCAGATAATTCAGGGATGCTATTTTTCGTCGCCACGGCAATTCATTGGTTACTTTCAACCATTTGGCGTGCTGGCTGAACATCGAGTCAATGATGCGAATGAAAGCCTCATAGCTGTTAAAAATCCCATGCCGCCCGGTCAGAAGATATCCTTCCAGCCAACCTTCGCACTGGTTCTCACTAAGCATCGAGTCCAGTACGCGTCCGTCGGGCGCGAGAAATTCATCATTCTTCACTACTTCCGCATCCCACTGACGATTGGTTACTTCAAAGACAGCGCCAAGGAGATTTGAGATCGTTTCATCGGGACCAAATACACGAAAATTACGCTGATCCTGATTCAGCTTTTCCACGTCACGCAGGAACTTACCCAGAACGAGTGTATCTTGCCCGTTAATGGCGCCAGGAGAAGGCACCTTGAGTGCATGGTCACGGAAATCAGGCATTCGCAGGTCGTGTAACAGAATACCACCGTTGGTATGCGGATTAGCGCCCATCCTCCGGTCGCCTTTAGGTGCCAACTCAGCCAGTTCGGGGATGAGCGTACCTTTCTCATCAAACAGTTCTTCCGCTTTGTAACTCTTCATCCAGCTTTCAAGTTGTTTTAGATGACCGGGATGTTCGGGATCTACCAGGATCGGTACCTGGTGCGCCCTGAATGTGCCTTCTACCGGCAATCCATCGACGATTTTCGGTCCCGTCCAGCCTTTAAGTGACCGCAGGACAATCATGGGCCAGCGTGGCCGGGTGGTGTCATTCTTTTTCCTTGCATTACTTTGGATTTGCCGTATATCCTCGATGACCTTTTCCAAAGTACCGGCCATGAGTTGATGCATTTTTTCCGGATCATCCCCTTCCACAAAGTAAGGTGTCCATCCGCAGCCATGGAAAAATTGTTCCAATTCCTCATGGTCAATGCGGGCCAGGACGGTCGGGTTGCTGATCTTGTATCCATTAAGATGAAGTATTGGAAGAACAGCACCATCGGTGATCGGATCAAGAAACTTGTTTGACTGCCAGGCAGTTGCCAGGGAGGCCGTTTCTGCTTCACCATCACCTATTACGCATGCAACTATCAGTTCTGGGTTGTCGAAGGCAGCGCCAAATGCATGGCTGAGCGAATAGCCCAGTTCACCACCTTCGTGAATCGACCCGGGAGTTGTAGGCGCTACATGGCTGGAAATCCCTCCCGGAAAAGAGAATTGTTTGAACAGTTTTTTCAGCCCGGCTTCGTCCTGAGTAACGTTAGGATAAACTTCGCTCCAGGTGCCCTCGAGGTAAACGTTGCCTACAATAGCAGGCCCCCCATGACCGGGACCGGCAATGTAGAACATGTCCAGATCATATTTTTTTATAACCCTGTTCAAATGAACATATATAAAATTCTGTCCGGGTGTTGTGCCCCAGTGTCCTACCACAAGTGGTTTCACATGAGACATTTTCAACGGCTCCTTCAGCAGCGGGTTATCGTAGAGATAAATCTGCCCCACCGACAGATAGTTGGCAGCACGCCAGTAAGCATTAATCTTTCGAAGTAGGTCTGCCGATAATGGTTTATCCTTCTTTTCCTTTTTGGGAACAATGTTATCTTTGAACCCTTCTCTTACTTCCTTAACTATTTTCTTTTCAGATACTTTGTTTGTTTTCATGATCTTATTTTTTTTATTGCCTGGTCTTCAAACCAATATCCCTGGCGATTGTAATGCTGATGCAACTTTGTCTCATAATCCCTTGTTAACAGAGACTTCTCCGTGTATTCGGGTGACTGCTTAATATTATCGCGGGTAAGATTAACGTAGACCTTTGATTCGCTCCAACTTACGCTCTCGATCCATTTCGGTGAAACCAGAACTTTTTTCCCCGGCCACCAATTCTTTGTATCGATGATTAGATAGCGAATTGCCCACGTCTCGTCATCAATGATAAAATCTTCCACATGTCCAATATCATCATCTTTGGCCTGTATCTGATAGTCGCTAACATTGTAAGTACTGCGTAAATGAGGATCCCACGCTTTTTTATCCTGGATTGATGCTCCCCATTTTTCACGATCACGAATCATGTATGGATAAGCTCCCCACATGTATGGGCCGCCCCAATACATCGGATATCCATAATATCCATAGAAGTCCATCTCGAATTGGTGCGAGACTGGCTTGTCACTATCCAATGATGGACTGTCCTCAATTTGTTTTTTGGTCAAATTAATACCGATTTGTTCTTCTTCTTTATTTACCGAAATCAATGCATATGGAGAAATTAGCACCTGGTTGCCTGTAAGCCAGTTGCCAGTATCGGCAACGAGATAACGAATAGCCCAATGTTTGTCATCGAAATAGAATTCTTTGACTTTGCCAATTTCACCATCTTTACTGTCTAATTTGTACCCTTTTAGGGATTTTGCTTTAATTAACATTGCTGTTTTCCTTTCATTAATTATTATTTATTATTTCATTGACTGTTTTAGCTATCATCCATTCCTCATCGGTGTGAATTACATGTACAGCAACACTTTTCTTCTCTTTTGATATAATCGGAGCGTTTTTTCTGTTTTGTTTCTCATCGAGTCCGATCCCAAGAAATTCCAAACCCTCACAAATCCTTGAGCGGACTATAGGGCAATTTTCTCCGATACCCCCGGCAAAAACGAGTGTGTCGAGGCCTCCAAGTGCAGCAGCGAAAGCGCCTATCCACTTCTTTGCCTGGTAGCAAAATAGCTTTACGGCTTCTGCAGCCCGGATATCATCGGATTCCTTAGCAAGCAAATCGCGCATATCGGAACTGGTTTCAGAAATTCCGAGGAGACCTGATTCATGATTGATCAGATTATTAAACTGTTCAGGTGTAAGATTCTCTGACTTCATCATGTACCATGCTACACCAGGATCCAAATCACCGGGCCGGGTGCCCATAATCATTCCCCCGGCAGGTGTGAATCCCATACTTGTATCAACACTCTTGCCTTTGTGAACGGCAGCCAGGCTCGCTCCGTTTCCAAGGTGAGCCAATATCACGCGGCCTTTGCCAACTCTCTTACCAGCTACCCGAACGAGTTCTTCAATAAGATAGGCATATGACAAACCATGGAAACCGTATCGTTGGATTCCAATCTTGTCAAACCTGCGGGGAATCGGAAGCAATTTAGCCACCCGTGGCATTGTGCGATGAAATGCTGTATCAAAACAGGCCACCTGCTTCATATTTGGGTAACGCTGCCTGAAAACCTCAATCAATTCAATCTCAGCAGGCAGATGATCTGAATCATAAGGAATGATACTATGCAGTTCATTTAACAATTCACCAGTGATAAGTTCAGGATCTGTATGTTTCATTCCGAAAACCACACGATGTCCCACTCCACTGATCAAAGAAAAATCTATCTGCTTTTCAAGCCAGTCGATCAGGAAATTAACCACCAATTTATGATCTGAGATTTCAATCATGATATTGCCCTTCTTTTTCTTTGTCAGGTTATTGAAATCCATATTAGTACCTTTTAACCCAATCCGATCAATCTTTCCATATAGTATTCGTTCTAACGGCCCATCAATGTGATACAGCGCAAATTTGATGCTCGACGAACCACCGTTAATAGTCAGGACGCTTATGTCAGTTGTTTTTATGGATAATTTATTTTTCATTGATTCACCTTCATTTCAGTCTTTATTTTTTAAAGCCTTCATTAATGATTTTACCGAGCCTTCACTTTCAAGAATTACTTTGCTATTCATTATCATATTATTATCTGATTCAATTCTGAAAGTGAGATGGAGTTTGTAACGCACTTTATTACCTTTTGTAAGTAGATCCCAAAATGTTTTGCTCACTTCTTTAAAAGAAATGGTTATTGGGATTGTCAGGTTATTGACACTTTTTGCCTGAATATCAGTAAAACCGGCAATTGTTCCTTTAATCCATTGATTGTCTTCGATAGAAACCTCATAAGTAATATTGTCAGCTTTAAACGAATATACATTTTTATTATTTATTGAAACGAGCAACTGAACAACTGCTCTTGAGAAATTAAGTGAATCTATTCCGAAATGCTCTGCTTTTACTTCCGGAATATAGATCCTGGGAATTATTCTTTTAATATCAACATTAAAATGCTTTTTAAAGAAAATGTGAGTAAAGAAAGACCCATGAAAATGAAATTCAACAGAATCGATATTCTCATGCTCATTTGTTTTCATGACTGAAGAAATTGAATCGTTGAAAATGGTCATTGGAAGCGAAATCAGACTGCTGGCATTTCTTTTCAATGAAATTGATTTTTTGTAATGATCTTTCAATATCTCAGTGCCATTGATAAAAATTGTGTATTGCAAACTATCTGCATTGAATGATAGTGGAAGTTGATTTTTGATATCCACTTTTACCATCATTTCTGTTTTCTGAGAAGTAAGTGAAGTTATTTCCAGATGTGACAATTCCAGTCGTGGCAGCAAAAATGTTTTGTTTGGATCCTTATCACGTACATAACTCCAATATCGCCAAATAAAAAACGAGGCAATGATGGCCATGAAAAGAAATAAGAGTATTAAAGTAATTTTCTTTATCATATATTATTAAGTTTATCAAACTTCTAAATCTTTAATCCAAGTAAAGACAGTTCCGAACGTGTGGATTTGTAGTCAATATGATGAATACTTCTGATCCCTAAATCGCTGGCAACATCGACGAACATCTGCATATCTTCAATATATACAACATGTTGGACCGGTACCTGAGCAATGTCAAGCGCAATACGGAAAATATCTGCATCGGGCTTTCGAAAATGGACGAAACACGAGGAAATGAAAAAGTCAACGAACTGATTCAACTTAAATTTCTTTATTCTGTGTTCGTTCAACTCACGTCCTTCGTTGTTGACAACGGCTATTTTCAGATTATACTGGTCTTTCAGCTGCCGTATATACTCAATCATCTCAATATTCGGAGTGGACTGCGAGAACATAAAATCTCGAAATTGATCAATAGTGAAAGAGCGTTTCTGGTAGAATACTACTCGTTTAAGGTATTCATTCAGGGTAATCTTTCCCTCTTCATAAGTAATCTGAATTACATGATGCCTTTCATCCATATCATTGAAGTCAAGATTAAAAACATCAGCAGCTGATCTGCGTGACTCGTGACCCCATCCGTTAGAAAGCATTACGCCTCCAATATCCAGAAACAATGTTGTAACCGGAATTGATTTATCTGTTTCCATCATTTTGCATTTAGCCATTCAGTGTGATATGTTCCTTTTGCATCAACCCGTTCATATGTATGAGCACCAAAATAATCGCGTTGCGCCTGAATAAGATTTGCCGGTAACCACGCGCTGCGATAAGCGTCAAGATAGCCAAGAGAAGCCATAATACCGGGGATGGGAATACCCATGATACTTGCCATACATACGATCTGACGGAGATCTTCCTGATTTTCCCTGATTTCTTTTGAGAGATAAGGATCAAGTAGCAAATTCAACAGATCATGATTTGCATGAAAAGCTGCCTGGATGTCTTCCAGGAGAGCTGCGCGTATGATGCAACCGCCTTTCCATATTCTTGCTATCGCTTCAGGATCAAGATGATATCCGTATTTATCTGACGCTGCCAATAGCAAAGCAAATCCTTGTGCATAAGTAGTAAGCACTGACACATAAAGAGCCTTACGCAGTTGTATAAGGAACTTTATTTCATCTCCTGAGAAGGAGGTTTTCGGATCCAGATAGATTTTACTGGCAGTTTCACGCTGCTTTTCAAATACTGATATATCACGCATAGCAACCGCCATATCGATGGTAGGGACTGGCACCTGCAACTCCATTGCGCTCTGGGAAGTCCACATTCCTGTCCCTTTTTGCCTGGCTACATCGAGTATTTCATCTATAAGTCGTTTGCCTGTTTTGTCATCTACCCTGCCAAATATGTTGCCTGTAATTTCCATCAAAAACCCATTCAGCTCTCCTTTATTCCATTCGCTGTAAACGTTTTGAAGCTGATCTTCAGAAAAACCGAGAACCAGTTTCATCAATGCGTAAGTCTCTGAAATAATCTGCATTATACCGTACTCAACGCCGTTATGCACCATCTTCACAAAATGACCTGCTGAAAAAGGTCCCAGATATGTAACGCAGGGTTCACCATTCACTTTTGCAGCAACAGCTTCAAGAATTGGTTTTACCCTTTCATATGCTTTTTTCAGTCCTCCGGGCATAATACTGGCGCCGTGTCTGGCGCCTCCTTCTCCTCCTGATATCCCCATCCCCATAAAAAGTATTCCTTTTTCTTTTAACCGGATTGTGCGCAGATCAGTGTCTTTAAAATATGAATTGCCTGAATCTATTATAAGATCGTCCTTCTGAAGATTAGGTAACAGTTCATTTATTACGGAATCTACAGGTGCACCTGCCGGAACGAGTAATATTACTGCACGTGGTAAATGAAGGTGTGAAATAAAATCCTGAAGGTTATCAGTGCAATGGATATGTCTGTTATCTGCTTCCTTTCGCAGAGCTTCGACTTGAGACAGATCTTTGTCATAACCAGCTACGGAGAAACCGTTATCTGCCATGTTTAATAACAGATTACGTCCCATGACGCCTAAACCAATCATTCCAATTTCATATTGCTTTTTTAAATTCCTGTATTTCATAATATAAGATTTAATGTTGCCAGGTAATCAGATTTGATTCAAGCGGAACAGAAACTCCAGCGATTTCAGTCATAGCCCTGGGTGTATAATCAGATGAAGGGCGTTTCGAAGAAACCAGCGCATTATAATAGTATGTATTGGTCGAACCTCCTGTTTTAGTCTCCCGCTTCATCTTTATGATTTCTGGTTTTGCACCATTTGCTCCGTTCGCAAATAGTTCTACCTGAACTAAATCAGGGTCGAGGTCACTGAAAAAAACCTGAACATTGAACTTATATTGATTACCGACTGCAGCAACTTTTATTTCACCAAAATGAAGTGAATACCATTTTTGATTTAGTTTCTGCAGTTTCTCTTCTATTTGCTTTCCAATTTTACCACCATCAGCCGTGCGTTCAAGAAATGATTTTGATGCCGGCAGATAATGCTGCTCAGTGTATTCTCTAACTGTCCTGTCTGCTGAGAACCTTGGAGTGAGCCGAGCCATGCTTTCCCTCATTCGCGATATCCAGCGGGTAGGGATCCCTTTTTCATTCCTATTGTAAAATTCAGGGACAACCTGTTGTTCAAGTATATTATAAAGTTGTTCAGCTTCGATGGCATCGATGGCCGGATCATCGCCGTGTTCCTTACCATCTCCAAGTGCCCAGCCAACGTCTGGAGTATAAGCTTCTGCCCACCATCCGTCAAGTTCCGAAAGATTAATACCTCCATTTACAAGCACTTTCATACCACTGGTACCACTTGCTTCCCATGGACGTCGCGGTGTATTTATCCAGACATCAACACCGCAAACAAGATTTTCCGAAATATGCATATCGTAGTCACTAAGAAATATTACAGGCGGATGAACACCATTCTGTCTGATAAAACGGATCCACTCCTTTATCAGATTCTGACCTTCCTGATCAGCAGGATGAGCCTTCCCTGAAATGATGAGTTGTACCGGGAATTCAACATTAGTTAACAGCCTTAGCAGCCGTTTAGGATCATGCAATAATAAATTCGGCCTTTTGTAGGTAGCAAAACGTCTTGCAAAACCTATTGTTAATTTGTCCGGATCAAATAAATGCTTCGCCCTTTCAATCGAATCGGGCGAATGTCCTGCCCCGTGCAATTGCTTCGAAAAATATTCACGGGCAAATTCAATAAGTGATTTGTTAGCTTTTGTACGGAGTTCCCAGAGTCTTTCATCGGAGACACGACGTATATCTTTCTCGAGTGTTTCATTCATTCCAAGCCAGCGATCCTTACCACAAAATTGTGTCCATACTTCATCCGCTTCTTTTGAGTCCCAGGTTGGCATATGTACTCCATTTGTTATATGTCCAACCGGCACTTCAATTGTCGGCCATTTGGGGAACAGAGGTTCAAAAATATGACGGCTGACTTCTCCATGGAGACGGCTTACTCCATTCACAGCACCACTGCCTCTTATTGCCAGGTAGGCCATGTTGAACTTCTCTGACTGATTTAGAGCATCGGCACGACCCAGAGCCAGCAATTGCTGGCGTGAGATGCAGAGTTTCTTCTCAGCGTATTCACCCATATACTGATCAATGAGATTCGGTGAGAACAGATCAAATCCTGCTGCAACAGCAGTATGAGTTGTAAAAAGATTGCCAGGTCTTGTCGAAACCAGAGCATTATCAAAGGACTGACCTGTTTTTTCCATGAAATCTGCTGCACGTTCCAAAATTGCAAATGCAGCGTGTCCTTCATTGAGATGGCACACTTCAGGATGTATTCCTAAAGCCTTCAGCAGACGCCATCCACCTATTCCCAGCACCATTTCCTGTTTAAGCCTGAGTTCAGGTCCGCCTCCATATAGTTCACTTGTTATTCCACGGTGGATTGGGAAATTAGCCGTATCATTACTATCTAACAGATAAAGTTTGATTCTCCCAACCTGCACCATCCATGTCCGTAACCATACAGAATAACCAGGCAGCTCAATTTTCAATCTTAACCATTCCCCGTTTGCATCACGTAATGGAACGACTGGTAATTGTCCCGGATCATTATAAGGGTAGAGAGCCTGTTGTTCCCCATTCTGGTCAATTTCCTGCCGAAAGTATCCCTGTTGATACAGTAACCCTATACCAACCACCGGTACTCCCAGATCGCTGGCTGCTTTGAGTTGATCGCCGGCTACATTACCCAGTCCTCCTGAATAAATCGGAAGTGATTCACTTAACATAAACTCCATGCTGAAATAAGCTACAGTCGTCAAAGGCGATTCAGGGTAAGTTTTTTGAAACCATGCCGGACCTGTTATATCCTCCTCCTTAGATTGCTTAAGAGCATCAACTTTTTTGCGAAAAACCGGATCGGACATTATTTTTTTAAACTTATCTTTTGATACTGTCTGCAGTACTACCCATGGATTATGCGTTGAATCCCATAATTCAGGTTCGAGCTCACGCCAGATTTCATCGGCTGAATGATTCCATGAACAACGCATATCAAGAGCAAAATCAGAAAGTGAATCAAATCCGTTAATATCAGATGAAACGATTCTGAAACCTGGCTTAATTAACTTTGTTTTTCCTTTCATGATTCTACTCAGAATTTATGGTATGAAAATTTAATATTCAGCAAAGACTGGAGCAAAAAACTATTGTGGTGTTAATTAATGCCAGAGGAAGAGTTAATTGCTTTTTTTGTAGGAACAATTAAAAGCGGTATTAAAGTATGTTGCAAAACCTTTTCCGTAACACTTCCCATCAATATTTCCTCCAGCCATCTTCGACTATGAGACCCTATTACAATAATATCTGCATTAACTTCCTTTGCCGCCTCTAAAATTGTGTCTGTAAATTCTCCCTCTTTAACTATTGTCAGAATTGTTTTATCACCGAGTTGCTTTTTTGTGTCTTCCAGATATAGAAGAGATGCATTTTTCAGTCTTTCAATACATACTGATTTCAATGTACCCATTTCCATATAACCCGTAAACCCTATTACCGGTGAATATTCTCTTGAAGAATAATAGACCGGTTCCGATAATACATGCAGCAATATGACTTTTGCACTCATGGTTTGAGCCAATAAAAATCCCGTTTCAGCAACTTTTACAGCAGTTAGAGCATAATCCAATGCTATTAATATTTTGCTTACCTTATTTGTTTTCATTACTTACATTATTTAACAGGTTATGTCCCATGACACCAAAACCTACCGTTCCAATTTCTTATTGTTTTCTTTTATCTGTATCTGTCATAATTACACCTTTTTAAGATTACATTTAACACTCCATGCACAATAACTCTGGTTTCTCATTGGTATGTTTTTTTAAAGCACATGATTATCATCTAGTAGTATTTATCTTACAACCAGCCACCGGTAAAACCTGCCAGACGCAAACCATTGATGATATACGGACAGGTTCTCATAAGTCTCCATAGAAAGCCTGTCCTATGATTCTCAATCATAGCAATGATTGGTCCCTGATTGATCCCAAAATGCCATGGGGAAACCCATCCATTTGATCTATTGGAATTACAAGTATAGGATGGATTAAACGTCGCCTTAAACCCATAGTGGTTAACTACTTTCAAAGCGACCTCGTTTACCAGAAAGTCAATTGTAGGTAACACAATCTCAGGAGCGAAAGGTAGTGATGCAACAACTGCCCAAGGGGCAAGGGTTCCATCATCTGGGCCATAAGGCACACCACGCCCCTTATAATCGAAGAATTTGTGTTTCTTCCCTTCCAGGCAAAGGGTCCGAGGACCAGGGCCGTCACTTGCTGTTATTCCCCAACAATTCCGGCTATAACCTGTGAATTTAAGTGGATTATCAATCGCATACTCCTGCTGAACATAAGTCGCGCGACGGCTGTTCTCAAAATAATCAATACCCTTGCTGAGCATGAAAGCATCCTGAATGCCGCGAAAATCTATCCAGATGTGTGACAATTGATGTGTGAATAACGACCCGGCATAAAGATATTCGTATCCATAAATGTTTATCCACTCATAGGTTGAAGCCCATGCAGAATAGCTATTCTCAGGAAGTGGATATGTAGGAGAGCCGAGACCAAGTATATAGAGTATTAAAGCCTCATCATAACCTTTCCATCGGTACTTTAGAAATCCTCTTTCCGGTTTCCATCCATGCGTAACAGTTGGACCTTTGTATTGTGCCCATTGCCAATCGGTACGCCCGTAAAGTTCATTGGCAAGGTTTCGTATTTCATTCTCACTGGCCACATTGGCATCAAAGTAAACTCCAACCGTCAATACACCTGCAATTAGTATTGCGCTATCTACAGTTGATAATTCGCATTTCCATGCTCTTTTGCCAGTATGCATATCGAGGAAATGATAATAAAATCCGTGGTAACCGGTGGCGTCGGGTTCAGGACCTTGTTGACTGTTCCAAAAAAATCTCAAAGTTGTAAGCACTCTTTCTATTGCACTGTCACGAGTAATAAAGCCATGTTCAACTGCCACAGGGTAAATTGTCAAGGCTAAACCAGTAGCGGCAATGCTTGAGGGCCAATCTGATGCAGTCTTGTCTTTTACTAATCCATTTTCGGGATTTGTTTCATTTAGGAAGTAACTGAATGTTTCTCTCTGAAGTCTTTCAAGTGCAACTTCGTCTATGGTTATTTCCCCTCTCATTATATCACTCAGTTTGGCAGTTACCTTAATTAAGAGATTACATGATGTCGTTAATCATTATCGGCGACTTATCAAAAATGTTATATGCTAGTAAAAGCGAACGCTTTTAATGGTTAACCCAGCTTACTTTTAGTAATAATTATAGTGCCTGAATTAATTGCTCTTTTTGGTCGGAACAATTAAAAGCGGAATCAAAGTATGATGCAATACTTTTTCAGTAACACTCCCCATAACTACATTCTCCAGCCATTTCCGGCTATGAGATCCAATAACGATAACATCAGCTTTCAGGTCTTTTGCGGCCTCTAGAATTGCATCAGCAAAATCGCCTTCTTTTACAATGGTTTGAATAGATTTATCTCCAAGATGTTCTCTCGATTTATCGAGATATTGAAGTGATGCATTTTTCAGTCCATCTATACTTTCCAACTGAATAGGACCCAAATCCTCAAATCCGTTATAGCCCATTATCGGTGAATATCCGGATGTGGAATAAAACACCGGATCAGTTATTACATGAAGTAATGTTACTTCAGCGTTCATTGATTTTGCCATTGAAAAACCAACTTCCGCTACTTTTTGTGCAGTTGGATTATAATCCAGAGCAATCAAAACTTTTTTCATCTTTATTGTTTTTGCATTCATTTTATATATTTTTTATTTTGGTTTCTATTATTAATCATTGATCTCTAAGGCACATACTTGCACGATCAACCAGATCATCTTCGTCTACGGGCTACCAGATATCCCAGCAGAAATACAATGATTATACCAAGCAGAATCAGTACCCAATTCCAGTTTCCCATGTTCATTGATCCTCCACCTCCATGCATCATTCCATTTTGAGTATTACAGGAAATACTTGTAAACGCAAAAACGATAAAATAGAGTACTCTTTTAACGGATGTTGTGATTTTGAGTAGTTTCATAATTTTCTGATTATTTTATTAATAAATTGTCAATTATTCTCATTCACCTTTCCACAAAGGTCCCGAACGGGAAATCAGGGATTAAATGCACCTAAAGTCCAGATATCCTCTGCCGTCACTCGTAAATGATAATTTGGAAATGACAGAACAGGAATATAGGCTTTGTTTATCATCTGGTGAGCAAAGTTGCCTAACAGCAAATTGGAAGCGCTCTTTTCCTGCTCGGTCATAATTGAAATAAGGTCAGCGTCTATCGACCTTGCATAATCGAGAGTTAAATCTGTGAGGTTTCCACCATGAAGATGTTCCACTGTATAAGGAACTTTTTGATTTTCAAGGTAAGAAGCTACCTGCTCGGCATATTGATGAAGCTTTTTTTCAATACTTTTTAAATTTGATAACCGTATTGACAGAAGATGAATTTTTGAACCAAAAGCTTTTGCCAGAGCAGTAGTATATGGAACTTTTTCACGGGTCTGGAAAGTCATGTCAAGGGGCAGTACTATATTATCAATATTTGAAGGTATTTTACTTCTTCTGACAGTGATCACAGGATTTCTCGAATGAGAGGTTATTTTGTATGCATTGCCTCCAATGAACAATTCTTCGAATCCTGACGCCCCATGTGTTGAAAGCACTGTCAAAGCATCTTCGTGTTTATCTGCCAGATCTGCTATTTCCTTAAATATCTTACCCTCTTTAATTATATAGCTTAAAGTAAAATTTAAATTGACTTTCTCTTTATACTTTCGTAGTATATCTTCAAATTTTGTTTGTGCCAGTTGATTTTCATTTTCCATTTGTTTATAATAGTCACCGGTATTCTTTCCAATAACATGAACCAATAGAATATTAGCTCCGGTTTTAGTGGCCATCATCATTGCCAGATTTAAACCATTTAATGACTCATCTGAGAGATCAAGGGGAACAATAATTGTCTTCATAGTTTACTGATTAAATTTTCAAAGTGTTGAATATTCCAAGTTCAATTCTGCTTGATTTCTTACCAGAAAAGGAACAGGAAATTTGTTTAAGAATTTTTTAAGTTCATTTAATTAAATCTTGTATGCAACAAAACAACAGCGCTTTAGATGGTGCGTTTTCGTTTAAGTATGGTTTTTATTGCTTCTGAAGCCTCTACAGGAGCAGTTTCGCCAAGCTCCTTAGCATCATCCAGACTTAGCAGAAATGATTTTAATTTATTCTTTTCGTTTTCATCGAGCAAACTCAGCAAAACGTGATGTGCCCCCTTATTAAAAATGAAAGAGCTTTTCCCGTCGCGAATCGACTTTAGTATGGGTAAAATAGCTGGCCTGCCGATTTTAATAAGACCTTCGGCTGCAATCCATCTGATTTCAAATTCTTTATCACTAAGCAGATTAATCAAAAATGGAATCGACCTTCTGTCGGCTATAAGCTCAACAATCTTAGCAGCCTCCATACGAAGCAAACCATTTTCCGAATTTAATAGTCTATGCAGTTTGGGGAGGATGGTTTTACCCATTACTACAAGCTTATTTCTTGCAGCAAGTTTTTTTACAGAATTTTTAGAATCCAACAATTCTTTAATAAGAGAGGTCAGATTATCCGGAAAATCTTTAAGACTTATATCTATTTCAGCAATGTCTTTTTTGTTCATATTCTGAGAATATCCAAAATAATTTGTTAAATATTTGTCAGCTGTTTTTAATCACAAACCGCAGACTTGTGTCATCATCTTTTCTCTCATATTCAGTAATAAAATATGAGCGATCTAAAATTAGGTCTATACAATCCGATATGTATTACATATCAATAATTAAAAATTACATAATTCACAGATTCAGTATCTGATTAATGGAAATATTATGCTTCTTTTGACGAGAGGAAATATAATTGATATGTGACGTTATTAACTGATAATCTGATATTTTAGATTTTTTGCCCGTAAATATGTATATTTACTGATCCTGAGAATATTGATGATTTGTGTTAAAATGTATCGACCATGAGACAGTTTGAATTTTTAAACAAAATTCTGGATTATGTTAATCTTGAAAATGAAATTGATGACTTTGATAAAATAAATGAAACAATTGAAAAGGGTGTAAATTTCAAAGGTTCAAATATCTGGATTTTGATAGCCGCAGTTATTGTTGCTTCAATAGGACTAAACATGAATTCTACAGCAGTAGTTATTGGGGCAATGTTAATCTCTCCATTAATGGGTCCGATAAATGGAATGGGGTATAGTATTGCAACTTATGATTTCGAGCTTTTGAGAAAAGCTATTAAAAACTTTACTTTTGCCGTGATCGCAAGTCTCATAGCATCTACAGCTTACTTTGCTATAAGCCCGATTTCATCTGTTCATTCAGAATTATTAGCCAGAACAAGCCCCACAATTTACGACGTGCTGATAGCATTATTTGGCGGGTTGGCTGGTATCGTTGCAATCAGCAGTAAGCAAAAAGGAACTGTTATTCCTGGCGTTGCGATTGCAACAGCTCTTATGCCTCCATTATGCACTGCTGGTTATGGTTTAGCTACCGGGCAGTTCTATTATTTTTTCGGTGCTTTTTACTTGTTTACCATAAATACTGTATTCATCGCAATTTCTTCTGTTTTAATCTCTCAGATATTAAAGTTTCCTATAAGAACGCTTATTGATAGAGCAAAAAAGAAAAAGATTACCCGGATGATCTCCATTATAATTATTTTAGTAGTAATTCCGAGTATTTACCTGGGTTATAATCTTGTTCAAACAGAAAAGTTCAGTAATAATGCTACAAGTTTTGTTAACAGCATAAATGTTGTGGATGGAAATTATTTATTGAAAGATGTGATAAATCCCGCCAATAAATCAATAATCTTGATCTATGGTGGAGCATCTTTAAATGAAATTCAAAAGAAAAATATTACAGATAGAGCAAAAGATTTCTCATTGTATAATACAAAAGTTGAATTTCAACAGGGATTCTCTTATGATGCAATTACAAAAAAAAATACCCAGGTTGAAAATCTGAAAATTGAAATGAATCGCTTAAACTTAATGTTACTTGGAAAAGAAAAACAGCTGGACAGTATAAATAAAAGAAATTATCTTGGCCGGCAAATTTTAGATGAAATAAGAAATCTTTATCCGCAGATAACTAACTGTTCCTATGCAGAATCCTATTCTTTTCATGACACAACATCCAATCCGGAGAAATTAGATATATTTGTATTCAAAGCGAAAGGGAAAAATCTGGTTAACAGCGAGAAAGAGAAGATAGAAAATTGGCTTAAGATCAGATTAAAATCAAAGAGGATAAACATATATTATGAACGGTGAAAGCACTGCATTTGCTATCGTCAGGTACGTACAGAACATACATATTAAAATTCAATAATGGCAGAAAAGTCATTTATTATTAGTCTGAATTCAATGCTGAGAAAAAAATGAGTAGCTATCTTTTGTTAGTAATTCTTATAAGCCTATCAGCTACTTTTTCCTATATCAATCACAGGTTCATAAAAATGCCGTTTGTTATTGGTTTGTTCTTTCTTTCCACCATATTATCGCTTGTTGTTCTTTGCAGCAAATTGTGGAATGTTCATCAATATTCGGAAATTAAAAATATTGTTGAACACACTGATATCAGTAAATTGATACTCAATATTATGCTGGGGTTTCTACTTTTTGCAGGTTCTTTGCACGTCAAATGGCAAAACATTAAAAGACAGCTTAGGCCAATAACTATATATGCTTTTGGTGGTGTGATACTTTCCACGTTTATTATTGCCGTTTTATTTTACATTATATGCAATTTAACAGGTATTCATATCAGGTTTATTTACTGTCTGCTTTTTGGTGTACTTATATCTCCAACCGATCCTATAGCCGTATTGGGTATTTTGACCAAGGCAGGTGTCTCAGAAAAGACAGAATCTGTTATTGTGGGAGAGTCACTTTTTAATGACGGCATTGGCGTAGTCATTTTTATAACATTACTTGAAACTTTAAAATCAGGAAGCAATAATTTTGATTTTCTGCATTTTGGTGTGCTATTTCTTCTGGAAGCAGCAGGTGGCATTCTTTTTGGATTTGTATCAGGATATATTCTCTACCTTCTTTTAAAATCAATAGATAATTATGAAACTGAAGTTTTGCTTACCATTTCATTTGTAATGGCAGGATACATGATTTGTTCATACTTGCACATTTCGGGAGCTTTAGCCATGGTGATTATGGGTTTGTTTGTTGGCAACTACAAACAGAGTGAAGCAATGAGTCACATAACCCTGGATTATGTCTATAAATTCTGGAAACTCATAGATGTTATATTGAACGCTATTTTATTTATAGGAATTGCATTCGTGTTATTGGTTATTGACTTCAAAATAAAATATATTATAATTGGTTTATTATCAATAATTATGGTCTTGGTTGCCCGCATTGTCATTGTATATCTGCCTAAAGTGATATTACCCGGATTTATGAAAATCAATAATAATGAAGCGAAACTATTCGTTTGGGGCGGTCTTCGGGGCGGACTATCAATTGCATTAGTACTTTCATTACCTGATAGTGAATTCAGGCAAATACTAATGATTGCTACATATATTTGTGTTGTCTTTAGTATTTTGGTGCAAGGTTTAACAATTGAGAAAATGGCTAAGCGTCTGGGTGTAAACAAGCCATTAAACAATAAATAAAAAAGGGATAGCTTTATCCACCTACTCCTTAAACCCTCTCTTTTATATCGAAATCTTAAATCAGTAAAATGAACAAAACAATATACTTCTTGGCATTTTCCATTCAAATCCGATGCATAACAAATTTTGTAAAATATATATTATTGCTCCCGAAAAAAATCTAATAGTGCATGCGAGCAAATATTCTTTAAATAAGAAATATTCTAATGAGACTTTGTTCTGGGACATGGAAGTGAGATATAAAAAGTTATTCTTATTTAGTCAATTCAATATAATTTATTTTTTTTACCTCTTTAACAGCATTACCATTATTAGCCATAGGACATCCGGGAACCGGACAATTAATAATTTTATGTTCTTTATTATCTGCAGGTTCCCATCCCATTATAAGATATAATGCAAAGAACCCAATTATATAAGCAGCAGCAATATGCCACCCGTTTTTTACCCAAAGAATCACATCTCGTCCTTCAGGAAATTTATTTGTGATTGCGACTCCTGCTGATGATCCAAACCAGATCATTGACCCTCCGAATCCTACACTATAAGCCAGCATTCCCCAGTCAAAATGACCCTGGTCAAGGCAAAGCTTCGTTAGAGGTATATTATCAAAAACAGCTGAGAGGAATCCAAGTGCCAGGGCAGTGATCCATGAAGCACTGGGCAGTTCCTCAACAGGCATCAGCGATGCACAAAATACGAGACAAAGAAGGAAAATTGTACCTTTAATTGCTCCGGGGACTTCTTTCCACGGAACTGGTCTAAGAACAGCACCAATAACAATAGCGATCCACACACCCAATGCAGGCATATCATAAAGTATGTTTGAGACTATTGCTCCTGCCAGTATTAGTCCAACATTAAATATTTTATGCCAATCTATTTTTACATTTGGAGAAGCATCCTTTTGTATCCTTTGGTATTTATCCTGTTGGTGAGAAGCGAACCATGAAAAAAAAAGTAAGGCGATACCGGCAGCAATAAATGCGTGCAAAACGTTAAATGCACTTACTCCATCTATCCACATCATTGTTGTTGTTGTATCTCCAACCACACTACCACTACCACCGGCATTGCTGGCTGCAACAATTGCTGCAATATATCCGATGTGCACTCTGTTTTTAAAAACTACCAGGGCAATAGTGCCTCCAATAAGGGCAGCAGCAATATTGTCAAGGAATGATGACAAAATGAAAACGAAAATTAAAAGTATGAAGGGACCTTTCCAGTCATCTGGCAAAAATTTTGGCAATATATCAGGAACTCCTGATTCTTCAAATATTTTTGAAAGTATAGCGAATCCCAGCAAAAGTCCTAATAGATTAATCAGGATTCCCCATTCTCCCTGTCGTAATCCTTTGTCCGATAATTGCTCAATAAGGGGGGTCGTACCGAAGAGGTGTTCAATAAGATTAAAACCTGGATCAAAGACGAGTTTAAAGGTTAACAATACAGTTAACCCTGTCAAAGCAACCCAAAATGTATGTCTGTGAAAAAGAGCAACTCCAAGAAGAATAAGTCCGAAAATGATAAACTCAACCCTTAAAGGTCCTATTGAAGGGACTGATCTTCCTGCAGCAAGCAAGCACAATGGAGAGAAGGAGATTAAAAAAAACATGAAAAGCTTTTTACTGTATATTACGAAAAGGGATTTAAGTAAATATTTCATTTATCCGAGATTGGAGCATTAGATCAAAAACTTAATATGGAGACAAGATAGAAACTTTTTTGGTTCGTATATCCATTAATAAGGGACCTCAAGAGGATTACCCTATAACTTAGAGAATTAAGATACGATACCCGGTCTGAAATTCGATTTAAAAGATTAAATTGACATCTTATTTAATCATATGACAGGATGACGGACTCAAAAAATAATAATATTTTAAGAGTATATCGAACTAAAGCGCAGGCAAAAAGAAATTATGACAAAATCAGTCGCTATTACGATTGCTTTGCCGGAGGATTCGAGAGTCATTATAGAAATATAGGTTTAGAGCAGTTAAACATTAAAGGTGGAGAAACAGTTTTGGAGATCGGTTTTGGGACAGGACATTGCTTGATACAAATAGCGAAGTCTGTGGGGAAAGCAGGAATGGTCTATGGAGTTGAGATTTCTTCCGGTATGTTGGAAGTGACTAAGAAAAGACTCCAAAAAGCAGGACTTTTGGATAGAGTTGCCCTTTATTGTGGAGATGCGACAAAGATGCCATATAATGAACACAAATTCGATGTAGTTTTCATGAGTTTTACCCTCGAACTTTTTGATACACCTGAGATCCCTGTGATTCTTCATGAAATTAAAAGGGTTCTGAAGTTCAATGGAAGACTTGGAGTTGTGAGCATGTCGAGGGAGGACGGCACATCTATATTATTTAAATTATATGAGTGGACGCATATGAAATTTCCAAATTATGCTGATTGCAGGCCCATATATGTTGAACAATCCCTGAGAGAAGCTGGTATTAAGATAATAAACAGAAGAAAAGAGAAAGTACTCGGACTTCCACTTGAAATTGTTATTGGTATTAATCCAACCTTACCAGTAGATTAATTAAAATGAACATTTTACTATTAAATCTATAATTCATGAAAGCACAAATAAATTCAATTTTAATACCTACAGATTTTTCTGATGCATCTGAAGGAGCATTAAAAGTAGGTATGGCTATCGCAAAAAGACAAAAGGCTAAAGTTACGTTACTTCACATTGTTGACTTGCTTCCGGTCTTATTACCTACCCAAGTTTTATTATCTGATCCTCAAGAACTTTTATCCAGAATGGAAGAAAAACTTGAAGAAATAAGTGAGAGAATCCGAAAAGAAAGTGGTGTCAAAGCAGTTGTAAAAGCTTTAGAGGGAACACCAGCAGACCGCATTTGCAAATTTGCTCTTGAGGAAAATATCAGTTTAATAGTAATGGGGAAACACGGTGTTTCCGGGTTACGGGAATTCTTTATAGGTTCAGAAGCGTATCGGGTAATAAAAAATGCCACTTGTCCGGTATTAACAATCCCAGGAGAATGGCAAAAAACTGATTTTGGTAAAGTTATATTTCCTGTCAGGCTTAGACCAGGCACTTTAGATACATACTTTTATGCCAGACCAATAATAGAGAAAAATAATTCAGAATTATTTGTCCTGGGACTCTACGAACAGAAAAAAGATATGGTCGAAGTAGAAATTTACAAGTCAATAAATAAAGTTAAACAACAATTAGATAATGACAAAGTTGTGTTTAAATCTGAAATATCGCAATCCAAAAACTTTCCAGCAAAAACCATTGAAATTGCAATACAGTATGAAGCAGATCTAATTATTCTTACTGCAAATATTGATCATGATTTCAAGGCATATTTTGTCGGCCCATTTGTGCAACAGGTTGTAAATCATTCACGATTACCGGTTTTATGCATAAAACCAAAATTCAGTGTAACTGAATAAAATTCATTTGTTGAACCTGGCTAAATAATTTATAAATCAGAAAGTATCAGAACTTTTGAGGGTACAGAGTTAAACTAAGCCCTGATTTCAAGTTCTTTCGAATAGATTGAACCATGTTCAAAATACGAAGCAATAAAATACGACATAGCTGAAACAATCATTAGAGGTACAAACAAAACATATCCCCCTGTTATCTCAGCAATCAGAAACACTGCTGTTAACGGAATTCTGATAACACCAGATAAGACACCAGCCATGCCGACAACCGTAAAATTAACCACATTAAGCTCTATCAATCCGGTGCTATTTAATGCGCTTGATATTAAGAAACCAAGAAATCCTCCCATAAAGAGCGAAGGTGCAAAAATACCACCATTGCCTCCTGCTGAAATAGTAATACCTGTAGCATAAATCTTGACAATCAATAAAACTAAAATTGCAATAAAAATAAAGCTGTTATCTATGGAAAAGAAACTCGGATTTAGTACTGCAATAGTCTGATGATTAAGCATTGATTGTATCGAAAAGTAACCTTCCCCAAAGAGAGACGGGAAGATAAATATTAATGCAGACAAAAATACACCACCTATTCCAACACGAATCCATTTATTACTAATCCTTGTGAAGAGTCTTTCGATCTTAATTGTTTGACGAATAATTAGGACCGAATATAATCCAGCAATACCTCCCATCAATAAATAAATAGGAATAGCATCTAATTTCCATTGGTTTGTTATCAGTACAAACAGTTGTCCCTGAAATAATATTCTGGAAACGATTGCTGCTGTAGCACTGGCAAGAAGCAAGGGAATAAAAGCAGTGACGGACATATCCACCAATAATACTTCAATTGCAAAGAGTACCCCGGCAATTGGTGCATTGTATATTGCAGAAATACCAGCAGCAGCGCCGCTAGCCAATAATAATGCACGTTCATTATCTCCAATTTTAAAATAGCGAGCTATATTAGACCCAATCGCAGAACCTGTAGCAACAATTGGAGCCTCAAATCCGGCTGAACCACCGAATCCAATTGTCAATGAACTTGAAATAATGTGCCCGTATGTTTGATTTGGCTCAATAAATGATGATTTATTTTTTATTGAATCAAGTATCTGGCTTATACCTTTTTTAAATCCTTTTTTATGAAAAATGCTGAAATAAGCAACTGTCAGAAATAATCCAACAATGGGGAGGCCTACAAGGAAGATGTTGGATAAATTTCGATTGGTCAGGAGTTTGATGAAATTATGAACGTTTTGCAGTAAACTTTTCAATAGAAATGCTGAGATGCCTGCAACAATGCCTATTAAGATACATATTAGTATTAATAATGTGCGTTTTGGCAATCGCCACACCAACCGTCTACTTCTTATTTCAATCTTTGATATGATTCGCATTCACAGTTATTTATGTTATTGCAAGATATAAAAATAACACCAATTCCATGACTGAAATTGGAGTAGGGCTATCCAGCGCAAATAAACCAATAGAAATCCATGTAGCCAAATTAACCTTTCCATAAAGCAGAAATAATACCTAAAGATTTAAGGGGGGTGAAAAACTAAATTATTGATATACTCAGAAGTTCCATTTAAGCCGCAGAAACCCAAAATTAAAATGTTCGGTCTGTCCTTTCACCAATTGCCCTGCAAACGATTGTACAAAAAGTGAAAAATCAAGGTTGTTTGTTAATGACCAGGTAAATGACGGTCCCAGAAAAATTCCATTAAGCTTTGGAAAGTACATTCCTGCGAGAGATACATTAAAAAGTGGCGTAATCGGATAACTGCCCTGAAGCATAAAAGTTACCGTGGTAAAAGACAGATTTTTAGCCGATAAGCTCTCATTATAAAAATCAACAAAATTAGTGACTCCGGAACCTTTATTCTGATTGTATAATACTTCGAACTGAAGCATAAAAGAATTTTTAAAAGTATAATCAGTGCCTAACGAGACTACCAGAATACCGGTTGTGTCTGCGAAATTATGTTTTGGTTGAAAATACGAGATCTCTCCTCTGAATGATGCACCTTTGATATTACCCGACCAACCTGTTCCTATAACATAATCCTGCTCATTCAGTATTCCGCCTAAAAACTGAATATCATAATTCCATTTGTCAAAACGGTATAAGAAAGCTGAAGTAACATTATGGTTATTATCCTCTTTAATTGCAAATTCAAGAGTTGATGTATTGGAAGTGTAATATTGTAACCGGATAGCGTCGCTTCCGGGTTTTTCAACATAATCAAAATCGAAAAAAGAATAAGCATTGAAAAGATCATTAGGATTCCAGGTAAAGCACTGTCCCCAGTTTATGCGTTGCCGTCCTATAGTAACTTGAAATTTATCTTTTGTGTAATCGATATAGGCCCTGTCAATCTTCGAATTGAGCACATACGAATTTCCATTTAAGAGATTATCTGACAATTTCACAAAACCATTATCAGTATCAATCATTTTTGCATATCCGGGAATCGTGGATGCAGATTCCCCGATAATTAATCTGTTTCGCAATTCCAACGCAGCTTTAAAATTATCGGACTTGTTGTTCCATTTGAAATTCAAACGATTATGAATAAGATTATCGATTGTCCAATTGTCATTTAAACTCTGGAACATAAATGATTGCATATTTGTGACATACCCGTTTAGCGACAACCTCTTGGGTATAGTATCCTGACCTGCCGACGTAACCGGAAGCATTATCAGGAATATTGAAACCAATAGAAGGTATTTAATTCCTGATATCGGAGATGATTGCCCCATCCTGAAGTGTAATTACACGTTTTGCTTTATTCACAACCCGTTGATCATGTGTTGAGAAAATGAAAGTAATGTTCTCCTCCTTATTCAGTTTTTCCATTATTTCCAGGAGATTTTCAGTCGATTTGGAATCGAGGTTTGCAGTTGGTTCATCTGCAAGAATAAACTTTGGTTTTGATGCTAATGCACGTGCTACCGCCACTCTTTGTTGCTGTCCTCCTGAGAGTTTATTCGGTCGGCTATTCATTCTGTCTCCAAGACCTACTGCTTCAAGCAGCTCATTTGTCCGACTTTCCCTTTCATCTTTTGGCTTTCCCTGCAGATGCATTATAAACTCCACATTTTCCCTTGAAGTGAATACAGGGATCAGATTATATGCTTGAAACACAAAGCCAATGTTTCTCATTCGGAAATCGGTTTTTTGACGGCTCGAAAGTTCATTGATTTTTATACCATCAATAATTACATCTCCACTGGTTGGATCGTCCAGTCCACCTACAATATTAAGCAATGTAGTTTTGCCTGATCCTGATGGTCCTACAATAGCAGTAAACTCACCCGTCTCTATCGTAAGGTTTACTCCGTTTACAGCATGCACCGGCAACGATTTTGCATCGTACACCTTGGTCAGATCTTTTATTTCAATGATACTCATAATTTTATCTTTAACTTATTTACTTTCATTGAGTTCTGATAGCTTCTGAAGGATTAAGCTTTAATGCCTTGTAGGCTGGGTACAAAGCAGAAAAGATGCCGGCAATCATAACCAAAATTGCAGTAATGATCATTGTTTTTGAATCTATAACCGGATATATGTAAGATGAATAGCCTAATTCAGAAAATGCTTCCTTCCAGAAGTAAAGATTGATACCTGCTTTTGCAAAATATTTTATTGCTGTATATCCTAAAATTAACCCTGTAATACCTCCTGTAAGCGAAAGAAATACTGTTTCCAACATTATCATGGCAAATACTCTTGCTCTGTTCATTCCAATTGCCATTAGCATGCCAAGTTCATGTATACGTTCCATAATAACCATCAACATAGTGTTTATAATCCCAAAACATAAAGCAATCAGTATAACGATAATAAAAATAAACATATATTGATTCATAGCACTTACAAGATAACCTGCCTCAGGACTCAGTTGCTTCCATGATTTTACTTCCAGGTTTGGGAACAATCCGGATAAAGTTTTTGTTACATCATCAGTTTCATTCTTCTTAAGCAAAATGGCAACTTCATGGCCTTCATGTTTCTTTAAACCCGTTAACCGACTTAAATCGGTGCCTCTCACAAATATATTTGCTTCATCAAACATCGAATTATCTGTTCTGAAGATCCCTACAATGCGAAATGCACCTCCGGTGATGTTTTTATTGACGTCCTGTACTGTAATTATAATTTTGTTTTTTAAGCTGACTTTTAATTTCCCGGCAAGTCGTTCACTAATAACAACAGGATTGTGATCAGTTGAGTCAATATATTTTCCTGAAATTATTTTTGAACTCAGTTCGGTTACCTTAATTTCATTTTCAGGGTCAATTCCAATAATTTTGACACCTGTACCTGTCTCTGCTGACGCAACCATCGAATTGATGATTATTCTTTTGCTTGCTGCAACTACATCTGGCGTTTCACAGACAAGTCTGACAACACTATCAGCATTTTCTATCAGAAGTGAAAACTGGTCGTTATCCAAAAATCCTGATTGATGAATCTGTATATGAGACATCTCAGTGCTTATAATAGACTGAATACGGGAATTTACCATCCCATTTATGAACGCAGTGAGGAAAATTCCTGCAAATATTCCCAGAGTTACGGCAGCAATAATTATGAAACTTCTGAGCTTATTCCGCCACAAATTTCGCCATGCAAATGAAGGAATCATCTTTCCTGAAATTAATGTTAACTGTGAAGTGCATTATTAATCTTAAGCCTGTATATGTTATAAACAGGATAAAGACCTATTATCATTGTGAAAATCAAGATTGTGACAGCCTGGTTATAAAACACAGAAGGGGTCATTGAAAAAGACATTACAGGTTCAAATCCCATCTGAAGCATTGTTTCCGCTGCCTGTCCTGTGAAAGGAATTGGATGGAATATAAAATACCATGTGATTGGAATACTTACTGCAATACCGGAAATAACTCCAACCAATCCTAATAAAACAGTTTCTAGTATCAGGACATAGCTGAGTTTGTACTTTTGCATACCTATTGCGACGATGACGCCAAATTCTTTTCTTCTTTCCATCATCATCATGAGAACGGTACCGAATATTCCAAAAGCTATGATCATATAAAGGACCCCCTTAATGATCATACCCGATGCACGATCGCTGTCAATCTGTTTCATTAAAATGCTGTTTATCTCTTTCCAGTCCATAACCTCTAAATTGCTTCCCAGCTTTGAAATAAGCTCATTTTTCACTTCTGGCATTTCAGCATTGTTTCTGACCATGATAACAATGGATGTAAGCCGGTCCGGTGCAGAAAACAGATCCTGACAGTTAGTTAAATTCATATAAACGACAGTTCTGTCAAGATCCGGTGATGGTTGCTTAATAATGCCTGTAACAGGGTATTTTCCCGCTGCACCGATTCCGTGGTATCCCTGACTTAACAAGACAAGGGTATCATTTATGTCAAGTTTCAGATACTTTGCAAGTGTGCTGCCCAACACAACGCCATTATCCCCATTAATAAGGAAAGTTCCCTTTATTATCCTTTTTGACAGATTTGTAATACCATCTTCTACCCTGGGTGCGATTCCTATCACCATAACACCTTTAGTAATTTCTTCTGAAGAAGCCAGCGCGTAGTTTTCCAATCGAGGTGCAATCGCTGTGATTCCTTTTACCTCTGACAATTCTGACTTAACCGAAGGGTATTCCAAAGAGTTATTAATTACCTTATCATTCCAGTATCCCTTACTATGAATCTGCAGATATCCTGAATAAAAATTTACTATAGTTTTGATATACATTGCATAAGACCCTTCCTGCATTGAACTCATTACTGTTGATAATATCACACCAAAAAAAATGGATGCCGTGGTAATCAGGGTTCTGCGCTTATTACGCCATAAGTTGCGCCATGCGAATTTGAGATAGTCATTCATGAAAATTCGGGAATTAATTATTTGACTGACTTCATATTCTGTTGTGAAAAAAAGTTTTCTGATATCGGTTTATTAAAATCCATCCTATTAATTTCAAGTATTGTTTTATTATCTTTTTTGCTAACCGGAACTATCTCCAATCTTGACGGGATATCCCGATCACCCATCCTTTTGATATCAGAAGCATTCATAACATTAACAAGGTTTAATTCTTCATCATAATACTCAGCTTCCCATTGATTAAATCCTTCAATTGTAATCCATAGAATTATTTTCCCCCAGGTCACCGCAGCATCAGGCAATGGGACCAGTTCAATTTTATAACACTCCTGATCCCTGACCTTTTCTTTCCCAATCAGCTTCTGCGTATAGTCAACCACAAGGGAGGATTCTTTGACCAGATCATCATTGGTAAAATCTGAACCCATCCACGATTGCATCATCATCGATGGAGGGACTTTGATAACACGTTCAATTGATGGAACCCAGTTCCACATATCGGTCTTCCGCTTGAGAAACACCTGACCTTTTTCTTTATCCGGGGAAGTAACATATATCAATGAGTAATCAGTCCCTTTTGACCACGATTTCATGGTGATGCTTCTGCTCCAGGCAGGACGTATAATCGTCAGAGTCAGGACTCCCTGGCTGGTTTGACCTCTGCCTTTGTCGTCGGCTTTTTTAACAATCTCTCTGGCCGAGAGTTCCTGAGAGTATGCACTTTTAAATGATACAGCTAAAACTAATCCTGTTATGTATACTATTATAGAAATTTTGTGTTTCATTGCCAACAAATTTTCAGGCAAGATAATACCATGATAGAAGACCATCGTCCCATCTTAGGAAATTAGGACATATTCCATTTTAATAATATGGAAATTAAAAGTCCCATTTATCTGGCACCACCATTTTTAAGTTTGGCGATGTCTCAGGTAATCACCAGGAGTAATTCCTGTCGATTCTTTGAAAATCCGATTAAATGATGACTTTGAGTTAAATCCACACTCCAAAGCGATTCCAAGAATAGTAAGATTTTTAAATTCTCCGGAGCAGACCTTTTTCTTGAACTCTTCGACACGATAAGAGTTTACAAACTCAAAGAAATTGCTATGAAATTCTTTGTTAATTATTTTGGAAAGCTGGTGTGGTTGCACCTCAATATCATGGGCTAAATCATGTATTGTAAGTTTAGGATTCAGGTAGGGTTTTGAAACAATCATAAACTGTTTAATTTCCAGTGACTTTTGTTTAAAGAGTCTTATGGTTTCATCCGAAATTGTTAAGGTCTTATTGTTTTCTTTATCTTTGTGTGCTTCAAGAACACTATGAAAGCTGAATACCTCTCCTTGTTGATAACCCCAATAACCTAATAAGAAAATAAAAATAACCAGCGTCAGATAAAACAGATAGTCAGCAAAAACTATTGAATGAAAATAGAAATAGGATATAAGGCCAGTCGGAAACACAGTAATTGTAATTGAGGAAAAAAGGATTACCAATCTACGTAGCCATAATAAATCGACGTTTTCCCGATAAGAATATATTTGAAGAATAGAGATTTTATAATTCTGCATCGATTTATAACTATTGTAAACATAGTACGAAAAGTAAGCAAGCATAAAAACAATGATAGGATAGTAAGCGACTGGGAATTCAATTTTACCTTTAATTATATTGAATCTTTCTGCTGCCGGAAATATAAAGAAGGATAACCCAGCAATTTCGCATATCACAAACGGGATAACCGATAATAAAGTATTTCTGACACTCGGAAGGCGGCCTATCATTGAAAGAATATAGAAATACAATAAAACAGGATGGAATGCGAAAAAGATAATCTCGTAACCTGCATATTTATAATAGAGATTAAGGTCGGTTAGATATAAAAAAGGTATTATCAGCTGGGCTGCGAGAATAATTAGCCATGCACCAAGAATTTTATCTGCAGTAATTAAATTCTTTTTCGAAAAAATCAGCACGCTAAAGAAAATGGCATTTACTGCTCCAAGCAGGTAAAAGAATCTGAAAATACTCAGTAATTGCATAATAGTTACTACAAAAGCTGCGTAAACTTACAAAGTTAAGTTCAATATGTTAAATGAAATTATGACTTACGATAAATTTTTGAGAGCCTTATAAAAAAGCAGGAAGTCCAAACCCGATAAAACACACAACAGCACCTCTGATACCATTTAACTTCAATCAAATAAATGCTACAAGCTGCATTATGATAGCTCGGGGAATTACATGATAAAGTACAACGCCTGAATCAAAGATATTTGCATCCATCCATTTCCTTTTATCCACTACATATTTCCTGACATGTACGAACATTGCTAACCCTCAAAAGGCAGTAAGACCCATCCAGGAGAATGCCAGGAACAAATCAATAAATGAGTGTTGTTCCTTCTGATTAATTACCTTTGCCCGTAGGAATTTTTAAATTTATCTAAAATTAGTATTTAGTCAGGAATAACTTAGAAAAAAATCTAAACCTAAACTAGGAAAAATGAAGCCTAAATTGTTTCTCCAGCTATGGGAGAGATATTTAATAGGGTATAGATGAATGTATTAATCTAAAATCATGCGCATATGGACTCTTCTGTTTACAAAATGATTGAACCCGAACCTATCAGAAGAATATTCAGCTTTAATTCTTTAAGCCTAAAATCCTATGGAATTGCTGGATTAATTTTTATTATTCTTATAATTATATCGTGTAAAAATCCTAATTCGTCATTTTACAATCAAGTTTTAAATGACTTTGATACAACCAGCTACTTTATTGCCGTTGATATAAAATCACCGTTTTATAAAGGACGCACAATAATTGAAAATAATAATCTGTACATGTATTTACACAAAACAAAGGGTTTTGATAAGGGAAAATATATTTATTTTATGAAAAGAACCCTAAGGCATCATAGGGCTTTAAAAATTACAGATAAAGATATTATCGTTTGGAAATTCATAAAAGTTACGGAGCTGGAAAGTGTTATTAAGGCTGCCTACCGAGGCAGGGACAACTTTGTTGCAAATTACTTCAACGGAACAGTGTTAAATTTTGGCATAACGGATATAGAACAAAATGCTATAGTGAATCAACTTTTTTACTGGGAAATTCCTGCTAAAATCGATAAACTGACTGGAGATTTAATGATCGGATAGCATTTAATTCCCATTGTTTCCCTCACACCCATAGCTGCTTTTAATATTATCTATAAAGGTTCCTAAACAACCGGAGAAGTCTTTAATTCAAATTCATTTGATCTATTATCCGGTTAAGAACACAACTTCTTTCAACCGTAGATTAATAACACGATTAATCACCATCGAGACATATTAAGAAAAAAAACATTAAATATTTTTTGAAATATTTTATAGTTAATAATTTCTTAAACTATGTTAATCTATTGTTAATGAGTGATATTTGGTACTTAGTTGTTTTATCTTTACAGAATTGGATGTAGAAAATAAAATGAAAAGTAATTAAAATAGATTATCATGAAAACAAAATTTTTTTTAACAGCTTTTTTGGTAGCAATCTTTAGCGTTGCGAGTACGTTATTTGTGGACTCACAGATAAATGTCAGCTCAAAGCAAACGCTAACAAACCAGAATAACAGTCAGATTGAAAGAACTGGTCCAGTTGTTTTAACTTCGATGCAAGCGCCTGTAGGACCTGTTGACCTCACATATGCTGCCGGACAATGCGTTCAGGCTGTAGTACACGTCAGGGTAAGATCAACTATCGCTAATGACGATGGATCTGACAATACGTTTTCTCAGTTTTTCGGTGAAAACAATATGAAACAAGAACCCAGAAAAGTTACTGGTTTCGGGTCGGGCGTAATTATTTCTCCTGACGGTTATATAGTAACCAACAATCATGTAGTTGACGGAGCAGATTCTATTCAGGTAACGCTTAATAATAATAAGTCGTTTACTGCTGTAATCATTGGCAGAGATCCTGATACAGATCTTGCGTTAATCAAAATTAAGGCAGAAAATCTTCCGGCAATAAAATTTGGTAATTCAGATGACCTGAAGCTGGGAGAATGGGTACTGGCTGTAGGAAATCCTTTTAACCTTACTTCAACAGTTACAGCAGGTATAGTAAGTGCAAAAGGCAGAAGTCTTGGAATGGATGGCAGTTATAAACTTGAATCTTTTATTCAGACAGATGCTGCCCTTAATATGGGAAATAGTGGAGGAGCACTTGTTAATACTAAAGGAGAGCTTGTAGGAATCACCTCAGCAATAATTTCACCAACCGGAACTTACTCTGGCAATTCATTCGCCATTCCGATAAATATAGTTAAAAAAACCGTAGCTGATCTGCAGAAATATGGAAAGGCACAAAGGGCCTTTATGGGAATAACAATCCGGGAGGTCACTTCAGATCTTGCCCAGTCGGTAAAACTCGAAAATGTAAGTGGGGCATACATTGAATCCATTGTTCCAGAGGGGGCTGCAGCAAATGCAGGACTTAAGGCGAAGGATGTAATTATAAAAATCAACGATAGAAATATTGAATCCCCTGCTCAGCTTGAGGAAACGTTAGCACAGCACCATCCGGGAGATCAGATAAATCTAACCTATTTCAGGAATGGAAGGGAGAACACAGCCTCGGTTGAACTCAAAAATGTTGACGGGACCACAGCTGTTGTGCTCGAAAGTACCGAGGAAGCTGTATTTGGCTCTGAACTAGTGCCGCTCACGTCCAAGGAAAAGGAGAAATATTCGATTGATTTTGGCGCAAAAGTAGCAAGTTTAGGTGACGGAAAACTAAAAGATCTCGGTATCAAAAATGGAACAATAATCTCTACAGTTAATGGGAGAAAGGTAAATAGTGCTTCTGATGTAAGAGAGGCTACTTCAGCGGGAGAGTTCATTTCTTCAATTGATGGGATTCAACCCAATGGAACATATTTCAGTTATAAATTTAGAAATTAAAATATACTAAATTATAAGATGATATGATTATTACTGAGCACCATCTATGTGGATAAAGATCTAGATAGATGGTGCTCTGATTAATATGGTTAGTGGCGACAAAACAGAATCCATCAATCAAAAAATACTGGTCCAAATAAAGGATAATCTTCCTTAACCAGAGATATATTAGAATGAATTCAAAAAGAAGGAACACGATGTTTTAATTCCAAACTCCTTCAATTGCTAGCTGTTACCTGCAAGGGTAAATGCACTGCATGCCAAGGATTGTGGGTTATTTTAAAGACAACATGCAGCCAAAATAGATTGACCTTTTCTGATAATAATCAAAAGTAATGGATGTGTAGTCTTTGTTGTAAATCACACTCTTAGGATTTTTACTATCAAGCACGTTGAATATTGATGCAAAAACGATAAGACTGCTTTTATGGATAGTAAACATTTTATTTAATGATAGGTTGATTGTATTGTAATTTCCAAATCTTTTAGAGTTTATGCTTTCGCTATAAACCGGCAGGTAAAAATCAACATTGGGATTGTAAATTGAAGAACTCAAAGGAGTATAAAATCTACCTTGCCGGGTTGACCAGGCAACAGAAACATTGAGTAGTTTGGGATTAAAATAGTTTAATGTGGTTACAAGAAAGTATCCAACATTATTTTCAGCATTATACAACTTTTCATTTGACCCGATATCGGAATTCAAAATTGTATTTGAAATACTTGCCTTAAGGGTGCGGGATATATTATGTTCTATATAAACCTCAAATCCTTTTATTTTTCTGTTACCTATCGTTTCGCCAGTTTCGGATTTATAATATGCTGCCAGATTAACGTTTGTTTTTTTTGTTTCAAAAAGATATTCAATTGCAATTTGATTAGCCGAAAGCATCCTGAATTCTTCAAGTGAGGAATTTGGTTCCGTCAAGTTATTATATTTTCCGATTGAGAATAATAATGATTGGCTATTCATAAAATTATATCTCAAATTCGTTTGCAAGCTTAAATAATCCGGATTTTTCGTTTGCAGAAGGTTAATATTTTTACGCAAACCAAATCCCCATATAATACTTTTAAAAGGCTTCCATCGTAAGTAACCATATGTTTCCGGTAGGTTATTTTTCAACAATGTATCATGTTGATACGAAGGAGATTTTGGCGACATAGCATAATAGAAAACAGGCACTTTATCTATAAAACCGAAGTTCCCATATTCATTACTTAGTCCTGTTTGAATATATAATTTTTCGGAAAACAAATATTTGTAATTAAGCGAGAGATAAATTTGCTGTTGTTTGCCCACAGAACTGATGTTGCCAAAGTAAAAATCAGAACGGCTAAAATTCGTTCCGGTATTGAGTGAAATGTAATTTTTTGATTTATGATATTGTAAATTCATTACGCTGAAATCTCTTATTGTTTTAGATTTTGCTTTATCATTCCATGTGAAAAGATTAAGCAATAAATCTGATGATTCAGAAACAGAATAATTGTAAAAATTTAATGTCACATTTTTTATGATTTCATTATGATAATTCAAACCGATATCATTTGAATTAAAGCTTTTCAATTGCTTGTTTATTTCAGGGTTAACTGACAAAAATCCATTTGAAAACATTAAGTTTCCATACAACTGAATAAAACTTTTTTCACTGATTTTTTGAGAAGCACATATTCCTGTTGTCGCCAATGAAGCAGAAATCTGATAATTATTATTTTCTAACTTTTCTTCGGTTTCTATATCTATCATTCCTGCGCTTGTATTTCCATAAATAAGAGGAGGATTTGAAGGATATACAAACATGTTTTTTATTAATTCAGGATTAAAAAGACTAAAAAAGCCTATTCCGTTAATTTGCGAATTTCGTACCGGATTGCTTACCGGAACTCCGTTTAGAAATACTTTTGTGCGATTTGCTGAGCTACCCCGAAGCTCAGGATTAGCAGTTTCGCTTGTATTTGTAGATGATGGCAACATGGCAATTGCTTTTAAAGGGTCAGCAGATGCTAAAGGACTAAAATAAATTTTTAGTTTGTCCATTTCCTTTATTGAGAATTCTCTGGATATGGATTTTCGACCCTCTACAACAATTTCATTTAAAGCTTGAATGTTTTCAGTCATGATTACGTTAAAAGGGACAGAATAATTTATGCTATCCAAATCTATTTTTAACGGTTCATAACCAATGAATGAAAATACTAAATTCTCACCTTTTATTATTTTAGGGTCGGGAATTTTTAGTGTAAAGTTGCCATCTATATCAGATACAGATCCTATTTTATTATGTTTGAGCAAATATGCGTTTACAAAACAAAGATTGCTTCCCTGCTTATCAGAGATATGTCCTTTAATAATTATTGTCTGAGAATAAACTATATTCACAGAATACAGGAAAACAATCACATTAATAAGTTTTATTGTATACATTTTAATAGTTTAGTAATTCTTTAGACAGCTTAATTATCATATAATCATCGGGATACAAAGTAATTGCCTCCTGATAATATTTTTTAGCCTCAGCAAATTGTTTGTGATTTATATACAGACGGATCAGCATTTCATAAGCACTGTTTTTACCCCAGGATGGTAAATATGGGTTTACAACAGGCTGGTCGTTCAATTTGATTGCTTTCGTAAAATAGCTTGTCGCTTTTTTGCCACCACCATATTGTTCAGGTGCATAAAAATCATTTGAACCTAAAACAAAATAAGCCCTGAGGTTTAAAGAATCCAGTTGCAATGCTTTTTCAGCATTTTGCTTAACACGTTTAAAAATGGATGGAATTTCTATACCAGAAGCATATTGAATTGATAAACTTTCCATTAAAGCCAGTAATGCAAGGTGTTCCGAATTTAAATTGCTTACATTTTCTAATTGCATAATTCCTTCATCGAGGATTTTCTCTGAACTTTTATTTTCTTTTTCAATCATAAGTAAAATTGAATGATAATAACAAGTGTAAGAATACCAGTAAATTATAATGCCATTTTTATTATTCTTGTCTAGATTCAGTAAAGCTTGTTCGAGGTCAACCAAACCTTTATCTGATCTGCTAATTTTACCATTTACAAAAGCATCCAGCACTTTTTCCTGAATGTTAATCAACACTGTGTCGTTTTGATCAATACTTTTCAGAGAACCAGAATGCGATTCTTTAATTGCAATTATTTCTTTCTCTGAATAACGGATGTTTCCTTTGATCGAATTCATAAGAAAAATCGAGAATACTAAATAAATTAATGTTGTTTTCATAATCATTCTTTTCGTAAACTACTTTGTTTTATAAACTATATTGATAAAAAAAATTACTTATTTGTTTTTAAATACTGTTTTAAGCTCTCAACATAATCTTCAAAAGCCTTAATACCTTTCTTTGTCATTGTAAGGGAGGTGTTCTGATAATTATTCTTAAAAGATTTTACCACTCCAATATAACCAGCATCCTGTAATTTTCTAATCTGAACGCTGATATTGCCAGATGTGGCATTTGTGGCATCTTTTATATGGTTAAAATCAACTTCATCGCTTGTCATTAAAAGAGATACAATGGCAAGTCGCAATTGCGAATGTAATAATGGATCTAAATCTCTATACATTGCTCTTTTTACTTGAATAATTAAGTATTATGCCTGGTACAACAATTCCAATTAAGGAAACAATTGATAAGATTAATGGATGGTAATCTTTGCCAATAAAGAAAGAACAATAAGCTAATATATTAATTACTATTCCTGAAATAAGAAATATTCTATTTTTAATTAAAACACCTGTTAATGCAGACCAAATCGAAAATAGAATCAACATGAAAGGAATTAATGCAATCCCAAATTTACCCCAGAAGAAAAAGCCGGCAATCATTAAATTAATACCCATTATTGCACTAATGATACTGAATAAAGTGCCAATAATATTTTTTGATTTAACAGCACTTCTTTTCTTTCTATAGTAAAAGTAGGTTACTGCCGCAGCAATTGGCATAATAAAGTATGGATAATAATTTATCTGGTAATACTCAAGTTTAAGAAGTAAAAATTGGCCTAAACTGGCAATAAAACTACATAATCCAATAAAGATAAACGAAAAGCCATTGTCTTTAAATCTTGACTTAGCCTCCAATATTACATTAGCAATTAAAGCTAAACTTTCTGTCGGAGTAAATTCTTTGTTTTCCATAGAACATTTTTATACAAATATAAACTAGTTTATATTATAAACAATATATTTTTAAATAATTCTATACAAATATGAAAAAATAATGCCGGGCAGGTAACAAACAAAGGCTATTCGGACAGGATCATACTTACGGGAGCTGATACGACAGCATTAAGCCTGGGAAGACCATTAAATACAGGCGGGGAAAATCTTGATTTCTTTGTTTCGAAAGACGAATCATTTATGATAGTGACTAACCGTCCGGGATTAGGTTTAAGTTATACAAAAGATGATGGTAGTTGGACAAACCCGAGAATTTTTGGTCCTAAGATAGACTTTGGACTGGGAAGCTGGGGACCATATGTTGCTCCTGATAACAAATACCTGTTTTATTCAACCGGTACAAAACCAGACTATTCAGATGTGGGTATATTTTGGGTTCGTATTGATGGTATTATTGATAGTTTAAAGAATTTAGATACAGCCTATCCTATAAACTGATATACAACATCAATTTTCCAACCAAACTAAAGAGAATGATCCTGACAAGAGTTCTTTCAAATGGAAATTCTATCCTGATGAATGGGTTCGATCCAACATTGCGGGATCAATCCCGTCCGCACCGCAAACAAACAAAAAAAAGCCACGCGAAAGTGTGGCTTTAGTAATTTAAATCGGAAGTGTTGACGGGTTACCGTCCTTAGTAAATGGTCTGAAATGACTTAAAAGAATTGACTTCTACAAATAATGACTTTAAAAAAATTTATAGTCTTAAAATATTTTGATCCTTATCCTGTTTTAGTAACTCCCTTTCTATGAATTCGCTTTTAAAGATTTCACCGTGTTTATTGTTATCAGTTCTTCGTTTATGCTCAATTCCCAGCTAATAAATAACCAGAAAATCAATTTCAGCTATTGGAGATGTTATTCAATGTTTTCAGATTCTTTTAAACAATGCTAAAAAAGCTCTGACCAGTTGAAATAAACATATGGCAACTAAAGCCATCGGTATAAATATTAAAGCAATCATTTTTTCAAAGTTCTTTTGTTAAATAAAAATTTATTAAATACATTCTTTGTTCCCGCTGTCTGAGAAATGACATGATGGCAAAGAACCTGATCTAATCGAATCCAATACGATGCAACAACCAACTCAATCTTTTATTATTTCTTCGGCAGCTTAATGGAACTGTTCCAATTTCTTCTGACATAATCTGAGAGTACGCTTTAATAAGTTTCGGTATCTAATTACTATATAAAGATATTATAGCTGAACAACTTTCACAAGTCGATAACGCCCAATTAGTGGCCAACTAAGCAAATTTCTCAAACTCCTTATCTTCTAAACTTGGCAGATTACTTGCTTGAATCAACACCTAACCACCAGAAATGGTATTATTCGTCAAAAAAGTGTCAGATTTTATTAGAAATCGGCCAAAAATCAGGATGAATAAACAATTTTTTAATCTATAATATTGATTATATGAATAATAAAGAAATACTATCGTACCAGAAACAATAACTTCCATTTTGACAAACAGTTAAATTCCGGGGATCAGAAATTAGTTTTTAATCCCATTCCGGGGCTTTGATAGGTCATTTATGATCTCAAAAAGGGACCTTCAGTGATTATTATGAATAAAAAACGAAATAGGATATTCATCTTTCAATAAAGTACAAACAATTACATAAGAAAATTTATTGCAATATGGAAAGCAAAGAAATCAAATATCTGATGTGCTCTTATGAGAACAATAGAAAAAAAAACTGAAATCGATAAGCTTATATATTTAAAAATGGATAATTAATTCTTGACACAACGAACAGAATAGCCATTCTTTTTTAATCCTGCGCCTGATGCTATCTCGCTTGCATCATAGGTCATTAACCGGGCACGTCCATTGTAAAGGTTGTCCTCTGTTCCTGCCCACCAATAGCCATAGTATCCCATTGTACGAAATGATCCTGCAGCCAGACCTGTCCGATATCCTCCGGGTCGTGCGGTAAAACCAAATAGATTAGATGCTCCTGTATTTGGACTTACCCAATGAGAAGTACCAGTTTCTTTTAATTTTCCACTGGCAACACTCTCTCCTCCAAGGTAATCTGCTAATGTCCTCCATTCAACTTCACCAGGTACATGCCAGCCAACAGGACAAAGTTTACCGGTATTTACTGCGAACCAGTTGTATAATGCACCATAATTATCTTTATTAGTCTCTCCATCATTTTTATACCAGCAACAAGCAGGTGTTGAAAGAGCGCTCCAGGTTACATTATCGGTAACAAACGGGATTGTTGTATTATCATTAAATTTTGTAGTTTTCAGATTCGTAGTCATCCAGACCTGATTTCCTATCATTAATGTATGATAAACATTTCCATCATTGTCAGTAAGTGGCAAAACGAAAATGAATTCATTACCATATGCAGTACCTATACTATTTGTAGCATAAGCACGTATAAAATAATCAGTCCCGCTTGTCAATCCTGTTACATTGCTTAAAAAGGGACCTTCCCCGGAACCATCTGCTGTAATATTAGATGATATGGTGGGATTAGGATTATTACCCCAGCATACACCTCTGTTTAAAATTGGTGCGCCCCCATCTGAAATAACACTACCGCCGCTTAAAAATGAAGATGAGGTAATATTTGTCAAAGGTGCAGTGGATAAATGAGGCAGTCCAACAGGCTGTTCCTTATTACAACTATTTTCGGTAATTAATAATATTTCAGATATTAATAAAAGCCAAAAACAAATCCTGTCTTTAGTTTTCATGATTTAATATTTAAATTAAAGAGCAAGGTATCTGTTGAGACAATGCATAGTTTTCACGATATATAATTTCATTGTGAACTATTATCACAACCTTATAAATATGCTAAACTTTTTCCAAATTTCTTAGGGCAAAATTACACTGGAAATAAATTAAAGTCAATTTAATTTTGCCAATTTAATTTACCATTTGTTGATTTGGAACTAAATCTACAAAAATATACAACCTACAAATGATTCGAATGTTCTGGCAATGGCTCTAAAAATAAAGACAAACTGATTGGTAGTAACAATATGTCGCTCACTATAAACAACTGTATCGTAAGCATTTCCTTCGAGAATGCTTAGTTTAAAGGATACAATATGTGATGCCACCACCTCACCTTTTGCATTATGAACTATTGCCTGATAGTTGAATGATGCCGGTTCCTCTCTTATTCCCCTGAGACAAAAAACCCCTGAAATTCAGAGGTTTTTTTGTTCAAATCAGAGAGTTTTATAGCATTAAAAGCTACTTGAACTGTTCTGGCGTATAGGTAAGCTTAAAAATAAAATCACCTTTTTTATCATTATATGAATAAATCCATGTCAGGTTTTTATCAAGGTATTTACTTAATGTCGGAGATGTTTTTATCTTATTCAGAATTACAGGCTCCATAAAATTCTTCAGATTTTCGATATGCAATGAATCCTTAACATGATAAATAAGGGTATAATCAAAATGAAGAGTGTTGTCTGCAAGAGCATTTACCTTGTCCAGCCTTGTCTCAAAATCAATCATGAGAGGACAATGCTTGTTCATTTCATTTGCAAACTTTAAAACTGATTTGTCGGGCGAAGAAGTTTTAAAAAATATTAATTCAACAGCAATGAATATAATAGCGCAGAGGACGATACCTCCGAAAATCATTAATTTCTTGTTCATTGTTTCAGATATTTTTAATATCAAATTTAGTTTTAACAAGACAAAAACCAGTCCCCGGATATTCTCCGGATAGTATAAACATTGTCCATTGAATTGGCGAACCTGAGTGTTAGTCCTGATGGCGGGAGGTGCCCGATCAAGTTTCAAGAGTCATCAAGGCATGAAGAGAAATAGTCTGGTCAAGCAAGAATTTCATCAGGATGTATTACATTACCTGCAAGCCGGACACTTTGTTAATTCAATTGATCCTGTTTCCACAGCAAATTCTTTGCCGCATTTTTCACATTTAACCTGACCTTTGTCTTTTGCCAAAAGTCTGCTGGCTATTGCCGTGTTAAACTCCATCGCTTGTAAATCCCTGACTTGGGAATAGTTGTCTCTACGAATATTTGCAGCTACAAAATCTTCCTCTTTTTGAATTGGTATATCTAGTTCATCTTTCATTTTGCAAAGATACGAATAAACAAGCCTATAATTCATTTAAATGATCACTATCTCTTAAATGAAGAAAGCCCTGAGATATTTTCCAGGGCTTTTTGACATTATTTATACGATTATAAATCCTTAAATTTTAATAAGTTCCACTTGATGGGTTCTTTGCTTTTTTTCCGAAGTTGCATTGTCAGCAATAGGCTCTGTTTCACCTTTCCCGTCAGGCTGAATCAAGGTAGCACCAATGCCATATTCATCACTTAACGCGTTTTTAATAAACCCCGATGTGAATTACACCGATTGGTATGGTCACAAACTGGATAGCAAGTTGCTTAATCTGTTGAAAAAACATTAAAGAGTTGGTTCCCATCCCTTTTCATATTCCCTGTTCCAGAATTTCATTGCTTCCGTATCATCGATAATATGTCCAGTGGAAGAATCAATATTCAGAGTATGTCCTACCCGCTGTGAGATATTCCCCAACTGCATCCACAGGGTACTTTTATGACCAGTCAAAGCATCTGCAAACGGTTTCCTGTCATTACGTACATTCTCAAGGAAATTTACAACATGAAGGGCATCGAGCTCCTCACCAGGACTTGTTGTATTAAGTCCTTGGGTAATAACAACATCAGATTTCACATCCCTCACCAGTTTATTCTTATTATCAAAAATCATATAACTGTTATCGCCGGTATGAAGAGATCCGTTTTCGCCGTGAAAAATCACACCTCTCGACCGGTTATCATTATAGCTTCCGTTACAGCTTCTACCCTCCCATACGATTGTTGCACCAGGAGCTTCAAATGTAATGACCTGTGTATCGGGCGTTTCCCAATCATCTTTAAATTGGTAACGTCCTCCTACTGAATTCACTTTTTGAGGATAGTCCAGACCCAGACCCCACCTGGCAACATCGATATCATGAGTGCCATTATTCAAGGCTTCTCCGGTACCCCAGTTCCAGAACCAGTGCCAGTTATAATGGATAAGATTATCTTTATATGGGCGACGAGGTGCAGGTCCCTGCCAGAGCTCGTAATCGAGATTGGCAGGAACCGGTATCACTTTTCCGATTCCTATTGGTCCCCTCGTATTGGCATACCATGCTTTAGCCATATAAACCTTCCCGATAACACCTTCCTTTAATTCTGTTATTCCCTGTGTAAGAGTTGGCCAGGATCGTCTCTGGGTTCCGATCTGAACAATCCTTTTGTATTTTTCAGCTGCTTTGACAAGCATCTCTCCTTCATTAGGATTATGGCTCAAAGGTTTTTCTACATATACGTGTTTGCCGGCTTTAAGGCATAAGATAGAAGCAGGTGCATGCCAATGATCGGGGGCAGCAATATAAACTGCATCCAGATCTTTAGTGTTGAGTATCGTTCGAAAATCCTTCACACCCTTGGGTTCCTTTCCTGTAACCTCCCTAACAGACTTAATCCCTTTCTGCATAGCTACATCATCAACATCGCAGATGTAAATAACTTCAACGTTTGTTTGTCTGGCAAACGTACCTGCCATGGATGCTCCACGACCGTTACAACCTATTATTGCAACCCGGATTACTTCATTCGCTCCTGAAATACTTTTATAGCCACTGGCAGTTGAGACTGAAATTTTGCTTCCAACAGTCAATCCTACCGTACCGGCAGCAGCTTTCTTAATAAAATCTCTCCTGGTATCTGTCATAATAGTTTAGAGTTTAGAGTTGAACATTATTCGTATTTTCTCCCTTTCTCCCAATCTTGCTTTTACATCTTTGTGCCGTTTTGCCTTTGTGTCTATCTGCAGGCCATAACTCCCTTAAGATATCCTATAGATTCTGCTATACCAGGAAGCGGGTCGGTCATGTCTTTTTCAAACTCAAGGCTGCAGGACCCTGAGTAATTAACTTCACGAAGCGTTTTTACAAGTTTTGGAATATCGATAATGCCGCGGCCCATCTCCACAGTCTTTCCCTCCTTTGTAGCTTTATCAACATCCTTTACATGCATATCATAAATCCTTTCTTTGTATTTTAAAATATCCACTGATGGATCCTGTCCGTCGCGGGTAGTATGCCCTATATCGATACAAATCCCAATACGGGCATCGAGATCCTTAATGTGATTCCAGATATCGGTTGCATTCGGGTAAAGGGGATTATCGGGACCATGATTATGTATCGCCAGCTTAAAGTCATAAGATTTTATTTTTTTCTCAACATAAGGAAGAAGGACATAATCAGGTGCGCCCACAATCATTTTGACTCCGGCCATTTTCGCATATTCAAAAGCCTGATCAACAGACTCCTGTGTTTTCATATAAACAACACCTACTGTGTAAACATTGATCCCGGCAGTTTTAAATTTTCCAATAACCGCGGTAATTTGTTCCAGGGTGCTGTTCATAGGCATGTGAAAATCTTTCAGAGATAGATTATTTACTTCAATTCGTTGCATCATCTGAATAGTCTTCTCTACTGTAAACTCCTTAAATGTATATCCGGCCATTCCAATGCTGAACGGATTGACAGATTTATCCAATGAGACAGGCATTTTAGCAGAGGCATATAAAGAAGAGACACCTGCAGCAAGAACTCCTGTTCCCGCTAACTTTAAAAACTGACGACGTGAGTTCATAATTTTATTATAATGTTATCAGCAGTTTATACAAAACAAATTCAATTCGGGAATATATCATGGTTTTCTAACAATCATATTATTATCAATTAACCTGCTGTTATAAGTTTGAATAATGGCTTTCAGTTTCTCTTCCATCTGTTTTTCAAGTTCCGGTTCTTTCCCTAGAAGGCTGTTTTCAAGAAGCAAATCATTTTTATAATTATACAATCCCACAGGCTTATTATCAATCATTTCAAGTATATGATCTTTCATGTAAAGGTTATATGTACTTCCGTTAGTATTGAAAGCGAAAGATTCATAAGAGTCATCTAACAAATTGCTGCCGAAAGCTATGTATTCATCGTCATAATTCAGATAACTAAGAATGGTTGGCATTATATCAATTTGTTGCGCAATCCGGTGTTTAATACCCTTGAGGTCACTGCCAGGCTTAAAAAATATTATGGGTACGCAGTAAGCACCAAAGTTATTCTGAAATTCTTTATGTACCGATTCATTTGTATGATCTGCCGTGAGAACAAAAAGAGTATTATTATACCATGGATCTTTTGAAATCTCGTTAAATAATTCGCGCAAAGCAAAATCACTGTAACCAATAACTTCGAGTATTGGAGCCGGACCTTTTTTAAATTTGCCGGTATATTTTTCAGGCACTTTAAACGGATGATGAGATGATACCGAGAATATGGAAGCTAAAAATGGCTGTTTGAATGTATTCAGTTTCTCCCCGAAAAATTTAAAGAAAGGTTCATCCCAAACGCCCCAAATGCCATCAAAATCTGCTTTATCGGGATATTGATTAAGTCCAATATAGTCATCGAAACCAGCCATCTTTGTAAATGAGTCAAATCCCATTGATCCGTTTGGGGCACCATGGAAATATGCAGAATAATATCCTTTCTTTTTAAGTAATTCAGCAAGTCCGTTTATCTGATTATTGGCATAATGCGAAATAGTATACGGGGTTTCCAGAGAAGGAACTGATGCCAGGACTGAAGGCATTGCGTCAATAGACTTCTTTCCGTTAGCAATAGATACATCGAAGGTTAGACTGACGTTGATGAGTGAATCTATAAAAGGGGTATAGCCTTTATAGGTCCCTCCTTCAAGAGTGGGATTCAGCGATCCGATATACTCACGTGCAAAACTCTCGAGAATTATTATAACTACATTCTCATTTACAAATGGTTTTACAGATGATGCCATATAATGAGGATTGTAAAGCTTAGTCAGCTTTTCATTATCAAAGAAATTGTATCTTTCAAGGGGTTTTTTACCAAAAGTTCTGAAAATACTGAAAGGCGTATTCAATACAATAGCCACATCGCGTGGTGATTCTACATAACGCGCAGCATTGCTTATTGTAATTGGCCTGGTTGAATGTTTATAACCACCCCGTGCAGCCCCGATAACAAGTGCAATAACCAGAGGGATCATCAGGACATTTACGGAATAATATCCGATTTTATTTACGCTACCGGGTTTTTCAACTTTAACTTTTTTATAAAAGTAAACCATTAAGAACCAGACAAAAAAGATAAAAAGTGTTGCCGGCCAGTAATCTACCAGAAATCTGAAAAACACTTTCGTGTTGTTGGTATCATGTTCGAATGTTTTAAATACATCAGCTGTGGCTCTTTTATCTACAAACCTGTAATAAACAAAATCCATCCCGTTCATTGCAATCGCGAAGCCATTTGTAATAAAGAAGATATACTTCAGGATTGTCTGGTAAACATCTTTATAGCGGATTTCAAGCGGAATAATATGCAAGAGAATGAAAAGCATATTGATATATACAACAGCGGAAATATCGAATGACAAACCACCTTTCGATATAGTCAGGAATTGACTTAAGGTGACACCCGGAAACATTTTGAAATTAAACAGGAAGAAACCTATCCTGCATAATGAGAACAGTACCATTACCAGAAGGATCCTATAGAAAAGAACTACAAATATATTTCTGGAGAAGACCCAGTTTTTCATATAATTATTTATCATGCGTTTATTTCATCTGATCCGAACAGATCACAAAATAAAAGAAATATAAAACTATAAAAACTACTTCGAAGTTGCAAGCCTGACATTATTAATCCAGTATAATCTGGCTCCGTCACTACCTGACGAGCCTGAATGGAATAATGAAGATGGCTTCGGTCCCCTGTTTCCTCCCTGCTTATTAATTGCAGGAAGAGTACCGTACTCAATACCAAGGGTAAAAGGCATAGCTCCATGGCCTCCTCTTGAATTTCTAACCGGAAGCTTTGCAATTGGCATTACCAATTTATAATAAAGTATTCCTGCTTCGTCAAATTTAACCGAACCTCTGAAATTATCATGATTATCCGAAGGAAAGTGTCGTTGCTCTTCATTTGTAAATCCCTTAAGTTCAATTGTATTTGCATGTGCAATAAGATTAACTGCACTTTCGTCCTGAATGGAATGAGATTCAGAATGATCGGCTTTCCTGTGACCCCCTTGATTTTCTGATCCGAGAGGAAACCTAACACCCAATTTTTTCACTTCCATTCCATCCATATTCACCCATACCGTAAGTCCCTCTCTCAAAATCCTTTCCTGAATCGCATGGTCTTCAATCTTCAATTCAATAAAAATATTATCGTTATCATTTGAAAGCAGGCATTGTAGTTTTAACTTTCGGATCATCTGAAATTGAGACGCTTCAACTTTATCACTATTGTGCCAGCGACTCAGATTCAGATCTCCTTTCTGGGCATTAAGACCACAACTCAAAAAAAACAATAAGATCCAGATAATTGATTTCATACACTACCTCCCGACTCCGTTCTTTTAATCTTCCAATATTAATTAATTATTCTTGATTATTTACCAGACGCGATACTCAAACTACCACCCTTAAAACAGGTTGTTGCAAGTCAGCAGTTCAAGTCGAGGTATCTCGTAGGTTTGATCAGAAGACAGAATATTATATAATAAAAAACGCCGGATCTGTCAAGAAAAGTATCTGTCGAACCCGGCGCTGAAGGAATAATAGGTTATTAATTTTTAGGTAAATCTTTCATCATCTCTTTAACATCTTTATTATTAAACTCATTCATAAATTGACGTGCCCTTCTGGCTGTACCAAAACCTATAAGAGTAAATATTACAATAATTGCGACTAAAACATAAGAAACTATTTTTGTTGTCTCAGGATTTGATTTAAGGGCTTCCACAAGACCGTTATATAGCAGCCATAGTGCATAAATTGAAACTGCCAGACCAATTATTACACCGAGATAAATATTCAGGTGACCGGCAAATCCGAAGAATGATCTTATGGGCATCACTACCATAACCGCAGCCGTTACTCTCATATTAGCCTCGAAATCTGTGCTCCCCTTACAAATTGAAGAAATAACGAGTAATATTACAGCACCGATAAACAATCCTATAATGGCTCCAATAATAGACCAAATAAAAACCATAAATCCGATAGCGCCTCCGAACAGGCCACCAGTCATTACACCGATCTTCAGAAAACTCCAGATGAACGCAAATGCCCCTGAAATCGCACCATAAATAACTGCCTTAATCAAGGGTTCTGTCATGCCTCCCGAGGTTTTCATTGTCGAGAAGTAAGATTTAGGATTTAACAGGACATCTTTTGATTCCTTAATAAACAGATTTAAATCAAAGGTACCGTCACTCATAGTTTAAAGAATTAATAGGTTAATAATTAACGATCAGCAAATTAAAAATCCAAATTAAAACAAATATCTTAAAATCACTAAAGATTAAATGAAAATTACTCTTAACTATTCAAGATAAGTATATCCATACAGACCTGAACGGTAATTTGACAGAAATTCTTTTCCTTCTTCAAGTGTAATTATCCCTGCTTTAACTGAGGTTGTTACCCACGATTCTACAGTCCGCACCATTTTCTTAGAGTTATACTGAACGTATTCAAGTACTTCTGCAACAGTCTCTCCATCAATCACCTGGTCGATTTTATAGCCGTCACAATCAACAGAGACATGAACAGCATTTGTATCGCCAAACAGATTATGCAGGTCACCCAGTATCTCCTGGTATGCTCCAACCAGAAATACTCCCAGATAATAAGGCTCTTTCCCTCTCAGAGAGTGAACAGGCAGGTGGTGTGAGGAATTACGTGTTGAAATGAAATTGTCAATTTTGCCGTCAGAATCACAGGTCATATCCTGAATTGTGGCATTGCGTAAAGGTTCCTCATTAAGCCGGTGAATAGGCATTATAGGAAAAATCTGATCAATAGCCCATGCATCAGGAAGTGACTGAAAAAGTGAAAAATTACAAAAGTATTTATCGGAAAGTATTCGTGAGATCTGCCTCAGCTCCTCCGGTACATGCTTTGTCACATTAGCCATCTGATAAACTTTCCTCGCCACCGACCAGAAAAGCCTTTCGATCTGGGCTCTTGTTTTCAGATCAATAAGACCGAAACTGAATTTGTCAAGAGCCTCTTCCCTTATTTGCTGTGCATCATGCCAGGTTTCAAGCATTCTTGTCTGGTTAAAATTATCCCATAGAAAGAAAAGTTCTTTTACCAGTTCATGGTCATAATCATTAAGATGGTCCTCGACATCCCACGATGGAAGCGTTGTGGTCTCAAGAACTTCAATAATCAGAACAGAGTGATGGGCAGTCAGAGACCTGCCAGATTCGGTTATGATATTCGGATGAGGTATATTGTTTTTATTGCTCGCGTCAACAAATGTGCTGATTGAATCATTTACATACTCCTGTATTGTATAATTAACACTGCTCTCGCTGTTCGAAGAGCCTGTACCATCATAGTCAACTCCCAGTCCGCCTCCGATATCGACAAATTCAACGTTAAATCCAAGCTGGCGGAGCTGAACATAAAACTGTGACGCTTCGCGAAGTGCAATTTTTATCCTCCGTATTTTTGTGACCTGGCTTCCAATATGAAAATGAATCAGCTTGACACAATCTCTCATCTTGTTTTTCTCAATATAATCTATTGCTTCAAGTAATTCACTCGATGTAAGTCCGAACTTACTGATATCACCACCTGAATCTTCCCATTTCCCGCTGCCAACACTTGCAAGTTTAATTCTGATCCCAAGATTTGGTTTTACTTTAAGCCGTTTTGCGATTGATGTGATCAGCTTAAGTTCATTGAGCTTTTCAACTACCAGGAATATTCTTTTGCCCATCTTCTGAGCAAGAAGAGCAAGCTCAATATAATCTTCATCCTTATATCCATTGCAGATGATAAGGGATTCAGGGTCGGTATTAATTGCAATAACAGCATGAAGTTCAGGTTTGGAACCTGCTTCCAGACCAATGTTGAATTTTTTCCCATGGCTCACAATCTCCTCTACAACAGGTCTCATCTGATTCACCTTAATCGGATAGATTATAAAGTTCTGGGCTTTATAACCATACTCCTCTGATGCCGATTTAAAACATTTCGAAATGCTTATTATACGATCGTCCAGAATATCAGGGAACCGTACCAGCACAGGTGTCGACACATCTGATAATATCAGCTCATCTAGAAGATCTTTCAGATCGACAGAAAATCCGTTTCTCTGAGGAGTAACAATCACATGTCCCTTTTCATTTATGGAAAAGTAATCAACTCCCCATCCATTTATGTTATATAATTCAGCTGAATCTTCTATCCGCCATTTTCTCATAATCAGATATATTGCCTTGTTTTACCGCTACCAAAGGTGATAAAAAATTGTATTTTTTGCAATGTTATTAAAATAACATGAATTTATAGTGTCAAAAACACATTAATGATAAATGATATATGTAATGAACGGTCGCGACCGTTCATTATGAACAATATATTTTAATTTACAGGTTTTGTATTTATTTCGGTTTTATTCAGAACCTTATATACCGGATATGGATTATAGCCTGAACCCCATTGCGGCACAAGGTAACGGTCGAAGAAGTTCCAAAAAACTAATCCATCATTCGATTGTGGTTCAAGTAAATATGCAATCAGATTCCCAAGAGGCTGAGCTGTTCTGACAACTATTGTTCCGGCAGGGAAATCCACCTGCCCGCTTTTGAACTTCCCGGTTATTGTATTAGTATAATGACCCTGGTTAAGTCTTATTGCTCCTTTGAGGTCGCTGATTTCAAATTGTTGAACTTCAATTTTAGAATCGGATGATAGTTTCTCAAGCTTAATACCATGTCTCTTCAAGATGTCTGTTATAACCGGATCGTACGTAGTAATAAGATATGCAAACGGAAACCTTACATTCTTTGTCGCATAATAATCAATATAGTAAGGCACTGTTACATCCTTCTGTCTTTCAGTTCTCCTGTAATTTTTCCATCCGTCAACATCGTTAATCAGCTCTGCCTCGAATGTTCTGATTGTGACTTTGTCGGGGGAGGGTCTTACCTTATACTCAATTGCAAAAGAGTCTGATACTTCAGGATTTGCTCCCCGTTCGATTGTCTTTTTATCAACATCTCGAATCATACTTTTAATCTCTGATTTATGACCGGAGGTATATTCAAGCAGAGAATATATCAGGTAATAGCATCCCATGACCCTTGATTTGAAATCGGAATAAACATAGTTTTCATTCAGAATACCAAGTCTGTTCCTCACTCCAAAATAGTTGGTCATGTAACGTGGTTCGGAAGCATCAAGTACCCAGCCTTTGGCCGGATCAAGCATATCGAAGAACTCACCATAAAAACAGTTCTCTATCTTATATTTACCGGAAAGTGATTTCGACATCTCAGGCATCATCTTTTCCCTCATATATGTAATCAGGGAATTGTCGCCGTCAGGATTAACCATCCATGTAAAGGTAGTAGGTTCAACATGATATGAACCATCAGTCGTATGGCAATCCATATATACTGCAGGGTCCCATTTATTGAAAACGTTGGCTAAAACTCCTTTTACTTCAGGAGATTCAGCCTTCATGGCATCACGGTTCAAGTCAAGGAACTGACCATTATACCTTACTCCCACTCCATTTACCGGACCATTCTGATATGTTCTGTTTAGAGGGCTGATCTTCTCATTTCCGTCGGCATTAAAGAGAGGGCAAACGAGCAAAATAACGTTTTTCAGTATGTCTGGATTTTTCTCCCTTAACATATCCCTTAAATACATAAGAGTTGCCTCTTTTCCTTCAACCTCACCTGCATGTATATTTGCCTGGATATACACAACAATCCTGTCATCATTTTTAAGGTCCTCTGGGGATTTCGGCAATGGATTACCAATTATTAACAGGGGGACTTCCCGTCCTTCATTTGTAATGGCCATATTCTCTTCCCTTATATAATGTGAGGATTTTTTAAGCTGTTCTATGAATGTTTTAACATCATTATAATCTGAGGTTGATTTGAAATCAGATTTTTCTGCAACAGTCAGGAAATTGAACTGTCCTGATAAATTAACTGCAGAGAACAATAATGTAATGCAAATGATAAAGGTTTTTTTCATAATACCAGTCTATTTATTAAATAAGGCGATAAAAGTAAAAATAATTAATGTTGATTGTTCCGGTTTATTATTTTCAATAAAGATGATATTAAACTAAATCGCCTGTTGAATGTTATTACTATAACTAAAGAGCAGAAATTATATAAAATAATTTAGATATTTCAATTTAAATAACTATCTTGCGCCATTAATTTAAAAACAGAATAAAATGAACAAAGGAACAGTAAAATTTTTCAACGTATCAAAAGGATTCGGATTCATTAAAGATGCAGATTCGGATAATGAATATTTTGTACACGTATCAGGTCTGAAAGATCAGATAAAAGAGAATGATGAAGTTACATTTGAACTTCAGGAAGGTAAAAAAGGAATTAATGCAGTAGACGTAAGACTAGCTTAGTTTATCCATACAAAGATTTATTATTCAAAGTCCCGCCGTGTGCGGGACTTTTTTATTCCACCTCTGAATCCCCCTTCTTCGGCAAGCTCAGAATGGGGACTTTCAAAATCATTTATTACCGACAATCAAATTTGATATCAGCTTCCGGGAATATAGGTAATCAATACTTTTTCTCCTACATTCTCTTCTTTTCTTCTTTTTTAGCTTTCTTAGCGAGACGTTTCTCCTTCAGACTCTTCGTAGGCTCCTTTTTGTTTTTTGTCTGTTCTTTTGCTTTTTCGTGCGACATGGCTATTTATTTTTAGTTAATAAAAAGTTATTCCAAATATAGAAAAATTCATCAACACTATAACAATTCTCACAATTTGGCAATAAAACCGGCTATAACAATCTCCCGGCTTCCTTATCAATATACCAGGTCAGCCGGCCATAAACAGGAACTATATAAGATGCAGGATAGTTTAGAGCTGTTGGATCTTTTTTAAACATCTTTTCAACAATACTCTCCTTTTTTTTACCTGTTACAAGAAATGTAACAGCATTAGCATTATTAATGACCCTTCCTGTTAGAGTTATCCTTTTCTGATGAGTAACAGGATGAGAAGCTGTTTCACATATTTTATCAGAATTGAGTAATTCCAGATGTCCCGGAAAAATCGAAGCAGTGTGTCCGTCTTCGCCCAAACCAAGCATTATCAGGTCAAATAAAGGCAGTCTGTTTCTGTTCCTGGTATTAATTAATATTTCTTCAGAATAGCGTAAAGCCTCATTTTCAGGATCATCTTCACCTTTTATTCTGTGAATGTTCATGGAAGGTATTTCAATTTTGCCAAGTAATTTCTTCATTATCATGCCAAAATTACTTTCAGCATTATCAGGTGCAACACATCGCTCATCTCCCCAGAATACATGCACATAATGCCACGGCACAGACTCTGCAAATTTTTCACTTAGAAGAGTGAATAATAATTCAGGAGTCGATCCGCCTGATAAGGCAATAGTAAATTGTTTTTGCTTTTGAGCTGATTCAGCTATCATATTCACCATTTCCTCGGCAAATTTCTCTGCAAGATCGTATGGAGAAGCAAATATTTTTACAATTTTATCCAAAAGGTTATATCATTATGATGTTATACAGTCATACAGTCATACAGTTATACCGTTATACCGTTGAGCCGTTATGCCTTTATGCCGTTGCGTCATTATAATTCACAATAAAGTTCCTCATCAGCCAGGTTCTTGCATGGATAACGCCAGGTAAGTCCTGCCCCCTCAATCAGATCATTTGCATGTTCAGGTCCCCAGGTGCCCGCAGGATAACCAAATATCTTAATTGATTTGTTATTAGCCCATGCTTTCTGGATGGGTTCCAGAAATTTCCAGGCTGTTTCAACTTCATCATCACGTGAAAAGAGTGTTGAGTCGCCCAGCATAACATCATGGAGCAACCTTTCATATGCCGATGGAACTCGTATATCGGCAAGGTCTTTATAATGAAAATCCATATTCACATTCTTCACATTAAATCCGGCTCCGGGTTCTTTCATATCAAATTTCAGCAGGATCCCTTCGTCAGGTTGAATACGAATAATCAGCTGATTAGAAGAAACTTTTCCAGATTCCCTCTGGAAAAGGTGATGAGGTGTTTGCTTAAAATGAATGACAATTTCAGTAACTCTCGTTGGCAGTCTTTTACCTGTACGCATATAAAATGGTACCCCACCCCATCTCCAATTATTAATAAAAAATTTTATTGCTACATAAGTTTCCGTCCTTGAATCTACAGCAACTCCTTTCTCATGCCTGTATCCTGTAATACACTCACCACGTATGAGGGATCCTGTATACTGACCTCTGATAACCTGGTCAGGCACGTCTTCTTCCCTTATAGGCTGAAGCGACTGGAAAACCTTTAATACTTCATTCCTGATTGCATCGGCATCGAGTGAAGAGGGAGGTTCCATGGCCGTTAATCCGACCATCTGAAGCAAGTGATTCTGGACCATATCCCTCAAAGCTCCGGAAGTGTCATAATATCCTCCTCTATCTCCAACTCCAATATTTTCAGCAGAGGTGATCTCAATACGGTGTATATAGTTTCTGTTCCAGAGAGGTTCGAATATGCCATTGGCAAACCTTGTAACCAGGAGATTCTGAATTGTTTCCTTTCCCAGATAATGATCTATCCTGTAGATCTGTTCTTCTGAAATCAGTTCATGCAATGTATTGTTTAGTTTCCTTCCCGACTCAAGATCATAACCAAATGGTTTTTCAATTATTAACCTTCTGAAACCTGTTTCCTGATTAGTCAGTCCAGCCCTGGCCAGGTTTATAGCTACGATCTCATACATACTTGGCGGAGTTGCCATATGAAAGATATAGTTACCTGCGATTGAATATTTACTATCGATCTCCTCTAATTTTGATTTAAGCTCAATATATCCATCTTCAGAAGCACTATCCATCGAATGATAATAGAGATCCTGGAGAAAATCGGGAATCAGGTTCTGATCTGTTATCTTTTCTTCGGAATATGAGACGATTGCCCCACTCATCTTATTTCTGAAATCGTCAGTTGACATTTTTGTTCTACCAATGCCAAGAATAGCATATTTCTCAGGAAGGAGCTTTTGTGTCTTCATGGAAAATATTGCCGGGATAAGCTTCCGCGAAGTGAGATCACCTGAAGCTCCAAAAATTACGAATATTATGTTTTTAAGACTCTCCATATATATCTGATCATATTATAAACTGAGAAAAATGTTGATTTAATAATTACAAAGTAACAAATAATTGCATAGAATGGTCAAAGATAATCAGGAATACTGGAATCAACTTTTTGAATTCTGTTAATTATTAGGTTAACAACTTTTTAAATATTTTACAGTTTTTTGTTAATTATTTTATTAGTTTTTATGACAATCTGATAGAATAAGTAGTATATTTGTCGGTAAATATTAAAGTAAATGAATAATTATAGATCCATTTTATCACTCCTCATTAAAAGGTTAATTGGAACTGACTGAGAATGGTGTTTGGTATCGGATTAGGGATGACCGTTCTCTCAAACACAGAGAACGGTTTTTTTGTAAAAAACAGAAGATAAATTAAGGTAACCATGATGAAAAAAGAACGCCCAAGTCAGCAGGGATTGTATCGTCAGGAATTTGAGCATGAGAATTGCGGGATAGGCTTTGTTGCGCATCTCAAAGGGAAAAAGTCTCATTCAATTATCAGGCAGGGTCTTGATATCCTTACGAATATGACGCACAGGGGTGCGGAAGGGGCCGATAGTAAGACCGGCGATGGAGCAGGTGTATTGATTCAGGTTCCAAGGGATTTTTATCTTATCCAGGGTTATTCACTTCCTCCGGCAGGACAGTTTGGAACAGGACTTATATTCTTTCCTCAGGATAGTTCGGATGCGTCTAAATGTCAGGAGATTCTCGTCAAAATAATTAAAGAGGAAAGCGTTAATCTGATTGGCTTTCGTGAGGTGCCGCGAAATAATTCTGTTATCGGCGAGATATCCAAAGCTGCTGAGCCTGAAATACTGCAGATTCTTCTCGGAGCTGACGTTCCGCAGGAGGATCTTGAACGAAAATTATATATTATAAGGAAACGGACGGAAATAGCAATCCGTAATTCTGAAATTAAACAAAAGAGCTTTTTTTATATACCGAGTCTTTCCACCAAAGTGCTTGTTTATAAAGGCATGCTCACCTCCATTCAGCTCGGAGAATACTTTCTCGACCTCAATGATGAAAGATTACAGAGCGCTATTGCACTTGTGCATTCGAGATTCAGCACCAACACATTCCCAAGCTGGGATCTGGCACAGCCTTTCAGGATGCTTGGACATAATGGTGAGATAAATACAATAAAAGGAAACCGGTTCTGGATGGAAGCCAGGGAATCAATTCTTAAATCAGATAAACTCGGTGATCTTACAAGGCTTTATCCGATAATTGAACCCGACAAGAGCGATTCGGCATCTCTCGATAATGTGCTGGAATTTCTCATTATGAGCGGGAAATCTCTGCCTTATGCAATGTCCGTTCTTATTCCTGAATCAATAAATGATAAGAATCCCATCTCAACTGAACTAAAGGCATTCTATAAGTATCATTCTACATTCCTGGAACCATGGGATGGTCCAGCATCGCTTATTTTCTCCGATGGACGATATATAGGTGGAATGCTTGACAGGAACGGGCTCAGGCCATCGAGATATGTCATTACAACAAATGATCTTATCGTGATGGGCTCTGAAGCTGGTGTACAGACATTTGCACCGGAGGAGATCAGAGAAAAAGGAAGATTAAAACCCGGGAAAATGCTGCTGGTCGATACTGAAGCTGGTAAAATATTCTATGACAAGGAGCTAAAAGCAGAACTGGCAACAGAATATCCTTACGGACAATGGATCCAGCAGAACATGGTTAAACTCGAAAAAATTGAGACCGGTCACCTTGAAAGCAACGACATGGGTGATCAATACAATAAATATATAACTTCCTTCAATTACTCTATGGAGGATACTGACAGGATTATCAAGGAGATGGCTGCCACCGGAAAAGAGCCCCTTGGTTCCATGGGCAACGATGTTCCTGTTGCCGTACTATCGAGAAAACCATACAGGCTCTTTAACTATTTCAAGCAGCTTTTTGCCCAGGTTACCAATCCTCCTATCGATCCAATCAGAGAGGAACTGGTAATGACACTATCCGGTTATCTTGGATCGCTGCAGCAAAACCTGCTTGAGACATCGCCGGACCATGTTAAAATGGTACGTTTCAGGAATCCTGTTATATCCAATACCTACTTTCAGGTGGTTAAAAACTTAAGATACAAAGGATTTTCAGCAGCTAACCTTCTTTTGCATTTTGATGCAGGCAAGGGTGCTGAAGGATTGCAGAATGCTGTCGAACAACTATGTAAAGACGCTGAAAAGGCAGTTGATGAAGGGAAAAATTATATAATCCTCTCCGACAGAGGTATCAGCGAAAACGCTGCACCTATCCCATCGCTACTGGCTGTTTCAGCTGTTCATCATTACCTTATTAAGAAGCGGAAGAGGATGCAGATTGATATTGTTGTGGAATCGGCAGAACCCAGGGAAGTGATGCATTTTGCCCTTCTTTTCGGCTATGGAGCAAGTATCATTAATCCGTACATGAGCCTTGCCGTGATAGATAAGCTTATAAAAGACAAGGCAATCCAGCTCGATTATCAGAAAGCGGAGGCAAATTATGTCAATGCAGTTAACAAAGGAATACTGAAGATAATGTCTAAGATGGGCATCAGTACTCTAAGAAGCTACAGGTCTTCCCAGATTTTTGAGGCGGTTGGTATTCATCCTGACGTTATAAACAAGTATTTCGCCGGAACAGTCTCAAGGATTGGCGGTATAGGTATGAATGAGATTGCCGAAGAGGTACTCATACCTCACAGAAAAGCATTTATAGCAGTACAACAGCCCGAAATACTTACCGAAGGGGTATATTCTTACAGAAAATACGGAGAACACCATGCCTGGAACCCGGAGACTATTTCTCTGCTGCAGTGGAGTACCAGTACAGGTGATTATAAGAAGTTTAAAGAGTATATAAAACGCGTAAACGCCGATACAGCAAGCCCGGGATTCATCAGAGGTTTATTGAGAATGAAAAATAACCCTATTCCGATTGAAGAAGTTGAACCAGTCGAGCAGATCATGAAAAGGTTTGTCACCGGTGCAATGTCTTATGGATCGATCAGTCGCGAAGCACACGAAACCCTGGCTATTGCCATGAACCGTATTGGCGGACGAAGCAATACAGGTGAAGGCGGGGAAGATCCTGAACGTTTCAAACCCCTGGAAAACGGAGACAGCATAAGAAGTGCCATAAAACAGGTGGCAAGCGGCCGGTTTGGAGTAACAACCGAATATCTTGTAAATGCCGATGAACTCCAGATAAAAATTGCACAGGGCGCAAAACCTGGTGAAGGAGGGCAATTACCCGGACATAAAGTAGATAAAATCATAGCTAAAACAAGGTATTCAATTCCGGGGATAACTTTGATTTCTCCGCCGCCACATCATGATATTTATTCGATTGAGGATCTTTCACAGCTTATCTTCGATCTCAAGAATGTAAATCCCAAGGCAAAGATCAGTGTGAAGCTGGTTTCTGAAAGCGGAGTTGGCACAATAGCTGCCGGTGTTACAAAAGCCGGTGCTGACCTAATAACTATAAGTGGCTACGAAGGTGGCACAGGAGCAAGTCCGTCTTCATCAATCAAACATGCCGGATTGCCTCTTGAACTGGGTCTTTCTGAAACACAGCAAACCCTCGTTATGAATAATCTTCGAAGGAAGGTGAAGCTTCAGGCTGACGGACAATTAAAAAGCGGAAGGGATATTCTCATTGCTTCATTGCTGGGAGCCGAGGAATTTGGATTCTCCACTTCAGCACTTATTGTTATGGGCTGCGTAATGATGCGCAAATGTCATCTCAATACCTGCCCTGTCGGAGTGGCAACCCAGAATGCAGAACTGAGAAAACGGTTCAGAGGTAAGGCTGATAATCTTGTAACATTCTTCCGGTTTATTGCAGAGGACGTGCGGGAACAGCTTGCAGAACTTGGATACAAAAAAATGGATGACATAATAGGACGTTTTGACTTGCTTGAGAGAAATCCTGAAGTTGACCACTGGAAGATCAGGAATCTGGATCTGTCAGGGTTACTCGCATTACCGTCTGAATCGGCTGATAATGCCATGCATTGTGTGGATATCCAGGATCACAAAATTGAGAATATTCTTGATAAAGAGTTGATTTCAATGTCTGAAAAGGCTATCTCCGACAAACAGCCAATTGTAATCGAAAAATCTATTCATAATACCGACCGAACCACCGGAGCCATGCTGTCAGGAAAAATTACGATGCTCTATGGTTCAGAAGGGCTTCCCGACGGGACAATAAAATGCCGGTTCATGGGATCAGCGGGACAGAGCTTTGGTGCATTTCTTTCACCCGGTATCGAGCTTTATCTTGAGGGCGATTCAAATGATTATCTCGGGAAAGGTCTTTCGGGAGGAAGAATTATTGTCGTTCCTCCTGTTGGTTCTACATTTGAACCCGATAAAAATATTATAATAGGGAATACAGTTCTCTATGGAGCAACAAGAGGTGAGATATATATTTCCGGCGTTGCTGGTGAACGATTCGGAGTGAGGAACAGCGGTGCGAATGCTGTTGTTGAGGGCGTGGGAAACCATTGCTGTGAATATATGACCGGGGGACGGGTAGTTGTTCTCGGTACCACCGGAAGTAATTTTGCTGCTGGGATGAGCGGTGGAATAGCATATGTTTTTAACGAAAACGGGGATTTTGATTTTTACTGCAATATGGGAATGGTAGAATTATCTCTGGTAGAGGATTATAGCGATATAAATGAGCTAACTGAGCTTATTACGCGGCACTATCAGTTTACAAATAGTAAAAAAGCAAAGATGATTCTCGATGATCCTTATAAATTTATTCCGATGTTCATAAAAGTCATACCATATGACTATAAAAAGGTTCTTCAGGAACTGGAACTTGAGGAAATAAGAAAGAAAATTGCAGATGTTGAGCTTGACCTCGAGATTAGCGCAAGCTAAAACGGCACAGGGCGCAGGGCTCGGGGCAAAATGATAAAAGAATAACGCGCAACGATAAACGATTTATAATAAGATATTATGGCTGATATAAGTGGATTTCTAAAGATAAAAAGAAAGGAAGCGGGTAACAGACCCCGGAATGAAAGGATTTGTGACCACAGCGAGGTTGAACAGGTACTGAACAGTGAAGACAGAATGCTTCAGGCTTCCAGATGTATGGATTGTGGAATTCCATTTTGCCATTGGAGCTGTCCGGTAGATAATTTAATCCCCGAATGGAATGATCTTCTCTACAAGGGTGACTGGAAAGCAGCGTATATGCGACTGGCAGCAACAAACAATTTTCCCGAATTTACAGGAAGAATTTGTCCGGCAAGCTGTGAACACGCATGCGTCCTGAATATAAATAAAGAACCAGTGACAATACGTGAAAATGAAGTAGCCATTGTTGAAAAAGCCTTTTCTGAAGGTTATGTAAAGCCACAACCTCCAAAAACCCGGACGGGTAAAAAAGTTGCTATAATTGGCAGTGGCCCTGCCGGTATGGCGGCTTCTGATCTTTTAAATAAAGCAGGCCACCTTGTGACATTATTTGAAAAAGATGAGAAAGCAGGCGGGTTACTAAGATATGGTATTCCCGATTTTAAACTAAGCAAAACTACTATCGACAGGCGTCTCGATCTGATGATTAAAGAGGGCCTTACTATAAGAACAGGCATAAACATAGGCAAAGACATTACCGGGAAGGAGCTTCTTGAGCAGTTCGATGCAATATGTATATGCATAGGTGCCACTCATCCCCGCGATCTGGTGGCCGAAGGAAGAGAACTTAACGGGATCCACTTCGCCATGGAATTTCTTCCCCTTCAAAACAGGGTTAATTCTGGTCAGATCAGTGCCTCTTCTAATCCAATTAACGCGGAAGGTAAAAAGGTTCTCGTCATAGGAGGTGGTGATACCGGTTCTGATTGTGTTGGTACTTCAATCCGGCAAAAAGCGTTAAATGTAACCCAGATTGAGATTATGCCTAAACCTCCCCTCACAAGGGGAGATGATAACCCCTGGCCGTATTTTGGGAAAGTGCTAAAGACATCAACATCCCATGAAGAAGGATGTGAAAGATACTGGAGTCTCGCAACTGTAAAATTCCGTGGGAAAGACAACCATGTTGCAGGGGTTGAGGTGGAGGATGTGATATGGAATCTGAAAGATGACAGATATACGATGGAAGCAGTCAAGGGTACGCGTAGAATTATTGATGCAGATCTTGTATTGCTTGCCATGGGATTTGTCCATCCTGCTCTCGAAGGGTTACTATCGGAACTTGAACTGGAACTTGATCAGAGAAAAAATATCAAGGTCGATGAAAACCAATTGACAAACAGGCAAAAAGTATTTGCTGCGGGAGATTCAATAAGTGGAGCAACGCTGGTTGTAAATGCCATTGCTTCAGGAAGAAAGGTGGCAAAAGAAATTGATAAATTTTTGCGGAAAGAATAAAATTACAGTTTCCCGCAGACCTACCTGCCGGTAGTCAGGTTTCGCCGATTTGCGAATACATAGTTTTCAGACAATAACCTTACACTATATGATCCAATCCCCGGTCATCTCCTTTTGTACTGAATGACCTGTGAAACAATTGCATATGTCTTAGATACTTTTGTGCAATAAGGAATAAAATCTAAAACAACAATATTTCGGTAAGTTTGTAAGTGCTTAAATAGAGAACAAATAAATGAGTAAAAAGAGAATCACGTATATCCATATATTCATCTGGCTGTTTGCAATCTTTGCAAATCTTCCTTATTCCACTTTAAACCAGTATTCTCCACCGCAGCAAATTGTCGCTAACATCATAGCTCTTCTGTACCTGATGGTTGTTTTTTATTTGTTTTATCTTGTAATGGTGCCTTTTTTCCTTAACAAGAAAAAGATAGATATGTTTTTTGGTCTCTCATTTCTGGTGGTTCTGATAATGCCATTTTTTGGGTATACAGTACTTTTCTTATCGCGTGCCATCTTTGAGGGTAGCTTTCATAATTTCTATCATGATTATTCTTTTAAAATGCATATGAGTGGTTATTACCCTGTGCTTACCGCAGCGGTTTTCGGCTCATTTTTCAGAGTGATTATCAACTGGTTTACAACAATGAATCTAAAGGCCGAGATCGACAAACAAAAACTGGCTGTTGAACTTGATCTGCTTAAAAGTAAGCTCAATCCCCATTTTCTGTTTAACACTCTTAATAACATTGATTCTCTGATCCATCAGAATCCTGAAGAGGCTTCAGCTGCTCTTATAAGGCTATCTGATATGATGCGATATCTTACTTATGAAACATCATCAGAGGTGGTTGACCTGAAACGGGAAATGGAATATGTACGGAACTTCATAGAATTGTACCGTATAAGGATTAAAACTCCCGAAGATTTACGGTTTGAAGTAGAGGGTGACCTGAGTGTAATGATATCTCCCGCACTGTTTGTTCCACTGATTGAAAATGCGTTCAAGTTTGCCAGTTTCCAGGCTAATAAGCCTTGTGTAGACATAAAACTATCATCGAAAAATGGGATTGTTGTTTTTGAGATTTCCAATTTTTTTGAGAAAAATCGGAATGTCTCAAATACAGGCCAATCAGGATATGGCATTATAAATCTGAGGAAAAGACTTGATCTCTCTTATCCGGGTAATTATCAACTGATTACTGAACAAGGTGAGTTGCTCTACCACGTTAAACTCATAATAAACACCAATGCAGATTAGCTGTATCGCAATCGACGATGAGCCACTGGCTTTATCCAAGCTCGAAGGTTTTATCACTAAAGTGCCTGAACTGAAACTGATGAGGACATTTGACAATCCCGTTGAAGCTATTGGATGGTTAAAAGAAAACACTGCTGATCTTATCTTTCTTGATATCCAGATGGAACAACTGACAGGTATTCAGTTTCTTGAAGCTACAGGATCTACTTCAAGAATAATACTAACCACAGCCTATGATCAGTATGCAATCAGGGGATTTGAGCTTAATGTAACCGATTATCTTTTAAAACCATTTTCTTTCCAGCGTTTTCTCCAGGCAGTCAGTAAGGTAATGGATTATTTCTCTCAAAGAAACAATACACTGCAATTGTCGCAAAGAACAGATGGTTATTTCTTTGTAAAAACTGAATACAGGCTCGAAAGAGTTGATTTTGATGAAATACTTTATATTGAAGGAATGAAAGATTATCTGAGGATTATCTGTTCCAATAAAAAGATCATGACTCTGCAAAGTTTTGCAAAGATTGAAGAGAGTCTGCCTTCGGATAAATTCTGCAGAGTACACAAATCTTTCATTGTTTCGATTGATAAAATCAAATCAGTTGAAAGGGGTGTTATACTAATTGCTGACCAGAGAATTCCTGTCAGCAGCACTTATAAAGAAGGATTCTTTGCCAGAATTAAACAGTAATCCGTTTCTTTCTCTGCTTTCCGGCCTACCAACATAAAGGTCGGTGAAACTCTTTGTAAACTCTTGATTTTCTGGTTACACAGAGAGACATAGAAGACCACAGAGGTACCTTATACTTAATTAGAATTAGCGAACTGGTGGAGTAAATTCCTGAGATCATCGAGGTAAGATGAAGGAACATTCTCTCCTTTTGCCAGATTTATAGTCATTTTAATGATATTGGAAGCATTTCGTTTATCACCTTGAACGGCATATGCAATTGCAAGACTTCTTCCAGCAGATATTAGTGTAACCGAATGACTGGTTGTATTAATAAATGCCCTTTCACAATAGTATCTGCCCTCAGTAATATTCCTAAGCTTTTGGTCAGGGCATGTCACTAATAACGTTCCCATCCTTTCGAGGAGAAATGGTTCATTTGGATGATATTCAAGCGCTCTCCGTATACTGGCTATGGCTTTATCCCACATTTTTTGTCGTAAAAGTAAGGTGCAAAGCAATCTTCCGGTGGTCAGATCTCCCGGATCTATTTGAAATGAAAGATTATACATATTTAATGCCTCCTGCCAATTACCAGCCTGTTCTGAAAGCGTACCAGCCATCTGAAGTCCTTTTGCATTTGAAGGCGAAATCTTTCTGAGCCGGTTTAAACAACTCATGGCTTTTTCTTTTTCGCCAATAGCAAGTAAAAGTGTTACTCCATCAGCAAGAATAGCCGGATCTGTATCATTCCTGTTAATTTTTCCCCCGATCATATTTAAAGCTTGCTGTTTCATCCCGGTTTTAGCAATACAGATAACCATGCAAAATTGTAACTGATTATCATCCGGTTTTAGTTTCATCGCACGGGAATAATAATTCAATGCCTGTGGATAATACCCTTTCTTATACAACAAATCACCAACGTTTTTTAGTTCTTCATAATCTGCCTGAAAATAAGCTATATGCCGATCGAGGTAAGGAAGAGCCTTCTTCCCCACATCACTCATAAGAAATAGCTCAATAGCTTTGGAAATAAGATATTTGTTTTCAGGTATATAGGTTAAAGAATGGTTAACAAGTTCAAGAGCATATTCCGGGAAAACATTTTTTTCTGCTTCATCAATCTTTTTTAGGATATACAAATCGGATCGTGACATAAGCGAAATCCTGTCAATCAGTGTATCAACGGGAATAGGATTTATTGTAAGATCATTCGCCCTCACCAGATAACGCTTGCTTAATGATTGATCCTCTTTAATATTATATACATTACCCAGAAGACGATAAGCCGGACCAAATGCCCGCTGATAATCAATGATATCGAGGAGCATTTTTTCTGCTAAATCTACCTGGTTGGTAGTCAGATAAATTCTGGCCAGATTATACATAGCATAGGTGACAAGCGGGAAGTAGTCATAGCGCGTTGAAGTTTTAACAATGCTATTCCTGTCCATCTGGCTGATAATATTACTGAAGACGATCTTTGCACTGTCGTTTGAACCCAATTTCTGATAGCATTCACCTTCATAATATAAAGCAAAATATGTTTTCGGATTTATTTTTATAACATCTTTGAAATTCATAAGTGCAGACCTCGGATCCCCCATCTCTCGGTTCAGATATCCTAGATAATAACTCCAGATCCATTTGCTTTTATCTCTCTTTACAGCCAGTTTATAGCATAGCGCTGCCTTATCATAGTATGTGGAGGAATGATAAACCATGCCCAACATGCCAATATTATCAGCATCCGGGTTTCTCATTGTCTTTTTATAAGCCACTGATAATTGTTCTTTAAGCGGGGCAGACAGACCGTTAAGATCAGGCAGTTCGGGGATCTGTTTATTATATGAAATTCCAATTATTATCTTAGTCAGAAACACAATAATTGCTAAAACACAAATACCTCCGATAATATAGGTGATAGTTGATCTGTTTTTGATCATCCGGAATTAATTTATTTTTAAATATATCAAATTATACTTAAAGTTGGTTGTCTGCCATTAACGTGGAATTTAATATTCAGATATGTTACTTCCCGGCACTCTTTGCCAGCTCTTGCTTTCTGCAAATCACAAATTTTAACTTTACAGGTTTTTCTCCTTCCATAAATTTTACTGGTTCATCGATATCACACGATTCTACCATTCCAAAGTCTGAAAACTCTGTTATAATTGAATCAGAGTCATAAAAATAAACTTTCAATCCCCGTGCAATCTCAAATCTGTTACTTCCAAGATATTTTCCGCATCCGAATAAACTGTTTTCCTCTGATGCTACTACAAAGACCATTAAGCCATTATTAATTAATTGTTTATAACAGCAGGTTAAAAACTTATGCCGTTCCTTCCTGTTCAGTAGATGTAACAATGCGTAACAAAAAATCCCATCATAGATTTTATTGTCAAATGGCATCGAGGTTACTGAGCCATGATGAATTGTACAGTTAATACCGTTTCCCCTGGCGATATCAATTGCCGATCCTGAAATCTCAATCCCGGTCACTTTGAATCCATTCTCAAGGAATAATCCGGCATTTCTTCCATATCCGAATCCCGGGATCAATATGTCAATTAATTTCCAGTATTTAAAAAGTTCAAGTGCTTTAATGGCAGAATCTGATGGCTCGAATTTCCACATTGCCCCCTCATTTTTAAAACGCGATTCCCAGTAATCAAACATTTGTTGTTTATTGTCTAATGATATCGACTTAACCTCAGATTCAGGATAGAATAAATCCTATACCAGTTTTAAGCTCAGCTTTTTGCAAATTGCAAATAAATTAAAAGACCACCTGCAACCGTCATCAGTAATAATGCCAGGGATCCAAGTATATTAGATATTTTTCCGTTCGTATTTTTGCCCATTATTTTTTTGTTATTTGAAATATGAAGAATGATTACAATTATAACAGGTGCGGTCAGACCATAAAGGATAGCTGAATAAATCAGTGCCTTTACCGGAGAAATGCCTATGTAATTTAACAATAAACCAAGTATCAATGAAACAGCCATGATAATATAAAAAGCTTCTGCATTATGAAATTTTTTATCCAAACCTTCTTTCCAGCCAAATGATTCAGTTACAATGTATGACAGAGAACCACTTAATACCGGTATGGCTAAAAATCCAGTGCCCAGTACACCCATAGCAAATAGCAGGTATGCGGCATTCCCTGCCAGCGGTTTAAGAGCCTGGGCTGCCTGTTCAACTGTGTCAATCTGACGAATATTAGCATTGAATAGAACGGAGCCGGTGGTGAGAATTATAAAGAACATAACAAGATTTGAAAAGAGCATTCCAAAATCAACATCCTGTTTCATTTCCCGCATTATTTTCTTGTTGACCATCAAATATTTTTCCTTACTCTTCATGTCTTCTGCTTCCATAGTTGTCTGCCAGAAAAACAGATAAGGGGAAATAGTGGTTCCAAGGATTGCCACCAGGATGCCTATAAAGTTTTTATCAAACCTGATAGTTGGGATAAAAGTGGCTTTCAATATTGCCGGAAGATTTTGTTTGTACAGAAATGGAACTAACAGATAGACTAATAGGACGAGACACAGGTATTTCAGAATTGCAGCAATTTTCTGATATGGCAGATAAATAATTAAAACTAATAATATGAGAGTGAAAGCAACACTGAAATAAGTTGCCTTTACTGAAGGTACCAACAAATTACCAACTGCTCCCATTCCTGCTATATCGGCCCCTATGTTCATAATAATTGCAGGGAAACTAAACAATAGCATCAAATACAAAACAGATTTTGAATAGTTTGCCTTGATCGTTCCGGCTAAACCGCGAGAAGTAACCAAACCGATTCTTGCACACATTTCCTGAATAGAAGCCATTAACGGGAACGTAATAAGCGCAGTCCAGAGGGTTGAAAGCCCATAAGCAGCACCTGCCTGAGAGTAGGTTGCAATGCCGGAAGGGTCGTCATCACTGGCACCTGTAACAAGTCCGGGGCCGAGTATTTTCCAAAAATGCAGGAGTTTAGATGAAATATTTTTCGTTTTTCTCATTTTTGTTCTTAATTAAGTCTTTGGTTTATCCGGCTTGTCAGGGAAACCAAAAATTATTGCTTTTGATCATGTATTTTACAGAAAAAGACATGATTTAGTGTGACAGGTTCCTGATCAGCTTATTACAGCTTTCTATTTTTTCTTGTATAGCTGATAATCAATTGTATTCAATTTAATAATATTATAGTTATAAATTAGAGTATCCGAGTAATCAATATTCTTAATTAACAAATAATCTCTTTTAGTTTTAAGATCAGGGTCTAAGCTGATGTTTTTAAACCTGCCAAAATAAAAAGGATACATCAGAATACAAGCCCCGATCGCAAAAAAAGGGAATGCAGGAATTAGGTAAAATCCGCTCTGTTTTATGCTTATCATAAGAGGCAGAACGCCTGTCAGTCCAAGCAATATGAACACCATGGCTTTCTTGTTGTTTACTTTCGTTAATATAGTTGATAATTTTCGGATCCGAACCCAGATCAGAAAAAGCAGACACAAACATAAAGCCGGAATTAATTCAGAGAATAACCTTATTATTATATCAAAACGAGAGTGAACTGTAGCAGCACTTTTCAGACTGCTTATTACCTGATTATCAATGTATGTATGAAGACTAAGCCTGGCAACAGGGAATAATAAGATTAACAGCAGCAATGGAGCCAAACTAAAAATAAAGATCAATGCAGTATCAAGAGCTGATTTTAAAAATGATTTACGTTTAAGAAAAAACCACAATAAGATTGGGAATGTCCAGGGGAAGAAAGCAACAAATCCCTTTGTAAGAAATCCAAGGGCCAGCAGAACTCCTGCTAGAAATATGAAAAAATATTTATTGCTCTCCTGACTTTTTAAATAAAATAAGATAGAAAGAGAAGTGAAAATCGTGAGTGTATTTTCCAATAGGTTATTATATGATGCCCAGAAAACAGTGGGCGTTATAAGCCATATAAATAACGGGAACCAACCATATTTGTATCCCAATTTATTCCATATCTTCAGGATAATGCAACCAGCAATTAGAAGAGTAAAAAGAGAATAAATTTTATCTATAAATCGGCTCTCACCTAAAAATCGATAAAATAAACTCTGAATTCCAAATGCGAGTGGAGGATGTTCATGAAAGTTGGGCAGGCAGGTTGCTGTAAAATGGGGATTCCAAAAAGTACCAATGCCATCGGCTAAGTTTTTAGATACAGTTGAATAAATCAATCCATCAAGAAACATTCCATTTGAGAAAACATCCTTACAAACAATTATAAAGAAAACGCCTGCTAAAAAAAGATAAAATGGCAGTGTCTGAGAAATTTCAGAGGACTTTTTCATAATCCTTTTTTCTAGAGGGTACCTAAATGGTATGAATCGGTCTGGTTATATCCAAAGGAAGAAGAAATTTAAAAGTACTGCCTTTCCCTTCTTCACTTTCAACCCATATATTCCCATTATGTTTTTCAGCAAATTCTTTACATAAAAACAGTCCTAAACCAGTACCCTTTTCATTTTCTGTACCACGGGTCGAGAGGTTAGCATCAATTCTGAAAAGTTTTGCAATGGTTTCTTTTGACATTCCGATACCATTATCAGATACAGATATTTCAATATTATCATTATAGTTTATGGCATTAACCTGTACCTGTCCGTTTTTATGAGTAAACTTAACAGCATTTGTAATAAGATTCCTCAAGATGGTTCTGATCATGTTTTTATCTGCCACAAAAGTTAGTGTTTCTGGTATAAAGCTCTTAAGTTCAATGTTTTTGCCTGTGGCCATTTCGTCGACCATGATAAATTCATCTTTAACAATTTCGCTTAAATTAATGGGCACAGGGGTAAAGGAAAGATTCCCGCGCTGTGAATTTGCCCATTCCAACAGATTTTCAAGTAACCGTAATGTCTGAATTGCAGAAGTATTTATCATTTCTGTATATTCATAAAAAGTCGCTGGATCATTTAATCGTATAGATTCCTTCATCATATCGCTGAAGCCAATAATAGTATTGAAAGGATTCTTCAGATCGTGTGCAATTATTGAAAAGAATTTATCTTTTGAAGCGTTTAGTTCATTTAATTCAGCGGTCTTTATTGCCACGGAATTTTCGAGAATTATCTTTTGTTTCTTTAATTGACGGACCCGATAACGGAAAATTAAGATTATTATAATGACTGCAATAGACAGTATAAAAGTTTTAAACCAAAGGGTTTTCCAGAATGGAGGCAGAATAATGATTTTCAGTGAAGTACCCTCTTTATTCCAGATGCCGTCATTATTTGTAGCTCTCACTCTGAAAGTATATTCACCCGGATCGAGATTTGTGTAGGTAACATATCTTCGTGAGGCATCAGTATAGTTCCAGTCTTTTTCAAAACCTTCCATGATATAAGAATATTGATTCTTTTTCGGATGGATATAATTTATTGCAGCAAACGACAATGAAAATACTGATTGGTCCCAATTCAGCTTAATTTCTTTTGCTTCGCTTATATGAGTCTGAAACTGTGCTCCCGGGACAGCATATAATACCGGTTTATTAAATATTTGAAAATCTGTTATATAAACCGGCGGTATGAAGTCATTATCTTTCAGGCTGTCAGGGAAAAAGGAATTTAAGCCGCTATATCCTCCAAAGTATAGTTCTCCTTCCCTCGTTTTAAGAAATGATTGCTGATAAAACTGGTCACCCTGTAAGCCATCTTCTTTCGAATAATTTCTAATACTCTGAATTTCAGGATTCAACCTGCTTAAGCCATTATTGCTGGAAATCCAGATATCTCCTTTATTATCCTGAGTAATTGCATGAATTCTATTGTTGGGCAAAATATTAGTTACATCGTATGTTTTAAGAATAGTCCCGTCGGGATTGCATAAAAATAATCCCTTAGTATTAGTTCCTACCCAGATATATCCTGACTTATCCTTATAAAATGCCCCGATATCATTATCGGGGAAATGCAGCACTTTAAAAGAATCTTTTGAACTGTCATAAACATCCAGTCCATTCTGTGTACAAATCCACATCTTTTTTTCCTGATCTTCAAAATAGAACCAACAATTATTTCCGCTTATCGAACCCGGAATCTCAGGGTCATATCTGAAACGTTTAGTAACACCCAATTTGACATCAAACAAATCAATACCAATGTTATATATACTAATCCATAAAGTATTATTATGATCTATAAAAATATTCCAGATGGTTTTATTTGAAATGCTCGAAGGATCTTTTTCATCAGGCATATACCTGATGAATCTCCCTGTCTTCCTGTCATACCGGTTAAGTCCTGCATCCCATGTTCCGATCCACATATTATGATCTTTATCTTCAGCAATGCCACGAATTACATTTCCACTTATACTGTATGGATTGCCAGGTTCGTTTTTAAAAGTTTTAAAACTTGCGGTTTTAGGATTGTAAACATTAACTCCTCCTCCATCAGTTCCAATCCAAATCATACCTTCATGATCTTCATATAAGCTTCCTGCAAAATTGTATGACAGTGATTTGGGATTATTGCTGTTATGGGTAAATAATTTAAACCTTTCTTTTTTAGGATTAAAATAATTTATTCCTCCTCCTGATGTGCCAATCCAGAGGATTCCTTCCCTGTCTCTGTGAAAACACCATATTCCATTGTTATTTAGCCCGTCATCATTTGTATTATCATACTTGATATATTCAAAAGTTTTGGAAAGCTTGTCAAAACGGTTTATTCCACCCTGATCAATCGCAAGCAGCAGAAATCTGTCATCTTCAGGGATAATATCAAGTATGAAATTCAGGTTAGTTCCTTTTCCGTCACCTTTTATACCGAAATGTTCAAATTTATTGGTTGCAGGATCATAAGAAAAAAAACCGATCCCATCTGTAGCAATCCAGATTTTATCCTCTTTATCAATGTATAAGCTTTTATAGCTATAGGTACCAAAACCTGCAGACGGGTCGTTAAATTTTGTAAAAAGACCCGTCGCCGGATCAAAGCGAGTGATACCGGGGTTTAATGAACCAACCCAAATATTCCCTTTTGAATCTACAGCAGCCATCCGTGATGGACGAACAGACAAACCGCGACGTTGTATGTCAAACGGATATCTGGTAAAACTTTGATTTTTAGGATTCCACCTGTTAAGACAACAGCCATCTGAAACAACCCAGAGATTTCCCTTCTTATCCTCTACAATACCTGTTACACAATTGCTGTTTAAGCTGTTATCATTGGCACTGTTTTTTCTAAAAACCTTGAAATTATCCCTTGAAGGATTATACAAATTCAGACCATCATATGTACCAAACCAAAGATTTTTTTCCCGATCTTCATAAATGCATGTTAAGATATCACTACTAATTGATCCCGGAACTTTATCATTTTGCCTGTACTTCTTTACCTGGTAACTGTCAAATTTATCAAGTCCCACATCAGTGCCCATCCATAGATAGTCCTTGCTGTCCTTATAAATACACCTTATCCTGTTGCTCGACAGACCATCGTTTACTGTAAGATGATTGAATCTAGAATAGTGCTGCTGAGCACTGGTACCTGACCCAAAGGAACAATATAGCAACAAAATCACAAAATACTGTCGGATAGAAGTATTCCCGTTTATATTAAAAATATTTAACACGACTAATGTCTCTTATTGTATTTTAGAGAAGAATTGTTGTTAGAACTTCAGCGATTTAAAGATATACTTTTTAAACCATATATTCTTTAATACCTGGTAAATTAGAAGTCAGGTGAATATGATAATGGAATTCCAAATGAGGGCGTGAAAAAAAAAATTAGTGTGCAGGACTAATAGCTGAAGGAAGAATTAATTTGAAAATACTGCCTTTTCCTGATTCACTTTCCACCCATATCTTTCCCCCGTGTTTCTCAACAAATTCTTTGCATAAGAATAAGCCTAGTCCGGTACCATTTTCATTTTCAGTGCCACGTGTTGAAAGATTAGCATCAATTCTGAAAAGTTTTGCGATAGTATCTTTGTTTATACCTATTCCGTTATCTGAAACTGCGATCTCCACTTCATTATCGCGTGCAATAGCTTTTACATCCACTTTCCCGTTTTTGTAGGTGAACTTTATTGCATTTGATATAAGGTTCCGCAAGATGGTTTTGATCATATTTCTATCAGCGAAAACCACTAATTTCTCCGGAACTGAGCTTTTGAGCTCTATATTTTTACTATTTGCAGCATCATTCACGGTAAGAAATTCTTCATTCAGGATGTCTTCGAGGTTAATTTCCTGTGGTTTAAAAGATATTTTCCCACGTTGTGAATTCGCCCATTCCAGCAGGTTTTCAAGTAATCTGAAAGTCTGGACAGCAGAAGTGTTTATCTGGGTGGCATATTTCCCAGCTGTTGACAGATCATTCGAGTTAATTTCCTCTATCAGCATTTCACTAAATCCGATAATTGAGCTGAACGGGTTTTTCAGGTCATGGGCAATAATTGAGAAAAATTTGTCTTTTGAGGCATTTAGTTCGTGCAATTCATTATATATTTTTTCCAGAGCCTCTTTTTGAGACAATAATTCTTCACTCTGTTTTTCTATCTGGAGCTGTCTTTCTTCAAGAGTCGTATTTTTTTCCTGAAGTTCTGCAGTTTTAATTACCACTAATTTTTCTAGCAGAGTCTTCTGATTTTTCAAGCTCCTGACACGCCAAAGAAATACAGAAACAAAGATGAAGATAATTACAGAAATTGCAATTAGTCTGAACCACAATGTTTTCCACCACGGGGGCATTATGATTATTCGTAATGAAACTCCCTTTTCATTCCAGATTTCGTCGTTATTTGAAGCTCTTACCCTGAAAGTATAAACACCGGGATCAAGATTAGTATAGGTAACATATCGCCGGGAGGCATCAGTGTAATTCCAGTCTTTTTCAAAGCCTTCCATGATATATTCATATTGGTTTTTTTTCGGATGCGTATAATTGATGGCAGCAAATGAAAATGAAAATACAGACTGATTCCAATTTAGCTTAATTTCTTTTGCTTCGCTGATATGGGTCTGAAATTGCGAACCAGGAACAGCATAAGTCACTGGCTTATTAAATATCTGAAAATCAGTAATATAAACAGGAGGAATGAAGTCATTGTCTTTAAGGCTGTCCGGATTGAATGAGTTGAACCCATTATATCCGCCAAAATACAATTCTCCTTTGCTTGTTTTAAGAAAAGACTGTTGATAAAACTGGTCACCCTGTAAGCCATCCTCTTTCGTATAATTTCTGATTTTCTGAATTCCAAGATTCAATTTGCTAATACCATAATTACTGGAAATCCAGATATCACCTTTATTATCCTGAGTGATTGCATGGATTCTGTTGTTAGGCAAAATATTAGTCATGTCATACGTTTTGAGTATGGTTCCGTCCTGATTACACATAAATAATCCTTTGGTATTACTCCCAACCCATATATATCCTGCCTTATCCTTATAAAATGCCCCTATATCATTATCAGGGAAGTTAAACACTTTAAAAGAGTTCGTTAAGCTGTCATACCGATCTAACCCGTTCACTGTGCAAATCCACATTTTTTTTTCGGTGTCTTCAAAAAAGAACCAACTATTGACTCCACTTATCGTATTAGGGTTACCAGAGTCGGACCTGAACCGCCTGATCACTCCTTTTCTTTTGTCAAATAGATCAATACCTGTATTATAAATACTTACCCATAAGATACCATTATGATCAATAAACAGATTATAAATAGTTTTTCCAGAGATACTTGAAGGATTTTTATTATCAGGAATATAGTGTATAAACCTGCCAGTTTTTCTATCGTATCTATTTAGTCCGGCATCCCAGGTTCCTATCCACATATCATGATCTTTATCTTCGGCAATACCACGGATAACATTTCCGCTTATGCTGTAAGGGTCTGAAGGATCGTGTTTAAATACCTTGAAACTTCCTGTAGCAGGATCATAGATATTAAGACCACCGCCGTCTGTACCAACCCAGATCAAACCCTGATGATCTTCGAAAAAACATCCGGTAAAATTATATGATAATGATTTAGGGTTATTATTGTTGTGCATAAACAACCTGAATCTTTCTTTTTTAGGATTATAATAATTAATTCCACCACCAGAGGTACCTATCCATAAAATTCCGTCCCTGTCTTTATGCAAACACCAAATTCCGTTGTTATTAAGTCCTTCATCATTTGCCTGATCATATACAATATATTCAAAGGTTTTAGAAACTTTGTCAAAACGATTTATACCACCCTGATCAACAGCAAGCAACAGATGACGGTCATCCTCCGGAAGAATATCAAGTATGAGATTCTCATTGGTCCCTTTTCCGTCACCTTTCGCTCCGAAATGTTCAAAGCTGGAAGTGGCCGGATCAAAAGAGAGGAATCCACTTCCATCTGTTGAAATCCATATTTTATCCTGATCGTCGATATATACGCTTTTATAGCAATAGATCCCGGACCCAAGAGCGGAGTCGTCAAATTTTGTAAATTTTCCTGATCCTGGTTCAAATCGATAAATTGCCGAGCTTAATGAAACTACCCATAAATATCCCTTTGAATCGACTGCTAACATTTTGGATGGCCGGGGGTTTAAATACCCCTTTTCACTTTCAAATTGATATCGAATAAATTTTTGAGTTTCCGGAACCCACATGTTCAGACAATTTCCATCCGATTCAATCCAAAGGTTCCCCTTTTTATCCTCAACTATGCCTGTAATACAATTGCTGTTTATACTGTTAGTATCATTGGAGTTTTTTTTAAACACTCTGAAATTATCTTTTAAACGATCATACAAATTCAAACCATTATAAGTGCCGAACCATAGATTTTTCTTCCGGTCCTCATAAATATTTGTCAAAATATCATTGCTGATTGATTCTGGTTGTTTTTCGCTGTTCCGGTATTTCTTAACCTGATAACTATCGAACTTATCAAGACCTACATCGGTACCCATCCAGAGGTAACCTTTACTGTCTTTATAGATACATCGGATCCGGTTACTTGATAAGCCATCATTAACGGTAAGATGATCAAATTTTGAATAGGTTTGGCGGGCTTGCAAACAAACATTTCCTGCAAAGCAAAAAAAAGAAATCAACAGATATTGTTTGAAGGAATAATTCCCGATTAGCTTAAAATCCAAAAAAACTACCACAGCTTACAATCTTAAGAATTTGAATATAGCTAAAATCACAGAACTTTAAAGATATAGTTTTTTTAGCCAATAGTATATGTTTCGCAAGAAATCAAAGGATTTTGGAGCATCAGTTCATTCTGTTTACAGGATCATGGAATTTGAATTCCATCCTTTTATTTATCTTGATTAAGGAAAAACAACATCATGAATAATTATTTCTTTTTCACTAATCTTAAAAGTCAGTACATTTAACGTTGAATCCTATTAAGACTCTTATGTGTGCGCCCTGTAGTTTTTCTAATATGCCCAAAAAACTTTTATACCTATTTCTCTTTCTCCTGACAATTTCAATCTGTCAGAAAATACAAAGCCAAACCATTGATTCATCATCATTTAGCATTTTTTCACGTCTGAGTTTTTACACTTACGAGAAAAATGGTGAGTTTCTTATTCATATACCTCCAGCCTTAACCGGAAATCATTTATCTATAATCATAAAGGTTGGAAAGGATACTGCAGATTCCTGGAACGGAATACCAGCCAGGAATATTCTGAGAGTACCATTCTCACTGAACCTGGTCCCTTCTGTTTATAAGGTTGAAGCCACGATTAAAATCAGTGCCCATATGGGATTAATATATGTCGCCAAAACCGATCTGATTGTTCTTCAATATAAATCAAATGAAGTAAAAACCGACAGATTAACCGGAGGATTGATAGTTAACAAGTTACCTTTTTTCCCATTCGGCTTTTATTGTTATTCACCTGTTTATCCGACTCTACCTGAAGAAGAGGTCGTTAAAGGATTTAACATGATCTCACCATACCAGAAGATTAGTCAGGAAACATTTAATGACAGAAAAGCTTACATGGACAGGTGTGCAGAACTTGGAATGAAGGTACATTATAATCTTCTTTCTGTTTCAGGAGGCGGAGGAGTAGGATCGAAAATCGATGGTCTTAGCGATGAGGAGAAAAGGAAACGACTTATTTCTGAAATTAAAAGCTTCAGGGATCATCCGGCCTTGCTTGCCTGGTATATTTCAGATGAGCCAAACGGTGGGAGATCATCACCTGAACAGCTGGAAGAGATTTACAGTATTGTCAAAGAAAACGATCCATGGCATCCGGTCTCAATAGTCTTTATGGCACCATTTATGTCTGCAAAAAAATATTCTTCTGCTCTGGATATAGTAATGACTGACCCATATCCGATTCCTAATTTACCAGCCACTTTGCCTGGGGATGTAGCCAGTAAGTTAAGGGCTGAATTCGTGGGAAAAAGGCCATTCTGGATGGTACCGCAGGCTTTCGGTGGAGGTGAATTGTGGAGTCGCGAACCAACAATTCAGGAAATCAGATCTATGACCTGGCAATCAATTATTAATGGCGCTACCGGAATTCAATACTTTGTACGGCAAGGTCTTAATTACTTTCCTAAATCGGAAGCTACATGGAGTGAATGTGGCAGAATGGCTATTGAGGTTGCAGAACTTACACCATGGTTGCTTTCTGATGAAGAGACACTACCTGTGCAATCCTATTCAAAAAATGTTGCAGTCACATCGAGGTTTCATAATGGTCAGCTGGTCATTCTGGCTATAAACAGGATAAATGAGCCTGTAAGTACTTCCTTCAGGGTGATGGGATTAAAAACAGGAGAAGCGAGAGTATTGTTTGAAAACAGGAAAGTTCAGGTGAAAGGAGGCACTATATCTGATCAGCTTGCTCCTTTCGGATCACAGGTTTATCTAGTCAATATTAAACCTGAAAAGCCTGCTTCTGAAGTATCAAATTCAAATCTTGTTAAAGATGGCGGGTTTGAAGATCTTACGTCTCCGGGATTACCTTCGGCATGTTATGCACGACCCGGAGGTGACAGGGGAGCAACTTATTTTCTTGATACCAGGGAACATTTTGAGGGCACTCATTCATTAAGAATCATCACACCAGCAGAGAATAAAAGCCTGGCTATCAGGTTCTTTCCATTCCAGGTTAAAGCAGGTGCTTCCTATACTATTTCTATATGGGCAAAATCTGACCCCGAATGGAGATTTTTCTTTGCAACGAAACAGAATAATCCTCGTCAATATGAAATAAAGGAGACACCACAGTATGTTGAAATTTCCCTTGGAGAATTTGGAAAGGCAAGATTTGTTCCTGATAAAGAATGGAGAGAATATATGACATTTGTTACTATTCCCAGGGATACTATGGCTTTCTTTAAGACAAACCTCATTCTTAAGATGCCTGGAAAGGGTGTTGCGTGGTTCGATCAGGTAAAAGTAACCGAGGACAAATAAAATAGAATTATATAATCCAAATCATGTTAAAAAACCTTATAAAAACAGCCGTCAGACACATAGTTAAACATTTAGGTTATAGTATTCTGAATATTCTCGGATTGACACTGGGAATCACCAGTGCATTGTTTCTCGTAATTTATGTGTCAGATGAAGTGAGTTATGACCGCTATCATGAAAAAGCGGATAGGATTTATCGTGTTTCCAGTTCCATAAAAGAACCAGATGACCAGTTCACATGGATTTTTGCACAGATACCATTCGGACCGCAGGTTGTTCATGATTATCCTGAAGTCCAATCATCTGTAAGGTTTATAAACATGCCTCGTGCTCTTTATAAGTTTGAAGATAAAGAATTCAATGAGGAGAATTTCTTTTATGTTGATTCAACGCTGTTTGATATATTTACGTATAAAGTCATTAAAGGCGAAGTTAAATCTGCGCTTCTGGCACCCAAAAAAATCATTCTTACTGAAAAGATTGCAAACAAATACTTTGGAAAGTCAGATCCTATCGGGAAAACATTAACGACCGGAACCGATACTTATGAAGTTACAGGTGTAATTCAGGACGTTCCCACAAATTCTCATTTCCGGTTTGATGCTCTAGCTGCAAGGAATAATTTACCGAAACAGTTGGGGAGCTGGGGCAATTTCGGAGTCTTCACCTATCTGCTATTTCCTGAAAAGTTCGATGTTAAGGCATTTGAGACAAAGATGAAGGGAATGTATGATGCTTATATGAAAACAATATTCGAACCTCTGAAGATAACTGTTACATACCATCTTGAGCCAATTACAAGAATCCATCTTAATTCTACTAATGCCTCTGAACCGGAGCCAACAGGAAGTATCACATATGTTTATATTTTTACCATTGTTGCAATTTTCCTGGTTCTCATAGCATCAATGAATTATATGAATCTTGCCACGGCGCGTTCAACCCGACGTGCGCGTGAAGTAGGTCTAAGAAAAGTTGTCGGTTCACGGCGGGGACCACTGGTAATGCAATTCTTGTCCGAATCTATGGTCTTCACTCTCATTTCCCTTTTAATCAGTATTGTATTAATAATTGTGCTGTTGCCAGAGTTCAACCTGCTTGCCGGAAAATCATTCAATCTGCATGTTATTTATAGTCCGGTTGTACTACTTAGTTTACTTGCAGTAATAGTTATTGTTGGGATTTTCGGAGGAAGCTACCCGGCCTTTTTTCTCTCCCGTTTTAGTCCTGTTACTGTTCTTAAGGGAGAGGTAACACAGGGATCTGCCGGTAGTTTGTTTCGTAAAATACTTGTGGTGATACAGTTTACAGTTTCTGTAATTATGATCATCTGTACCCTGGTCGTATTCAGGCAATTAAATTATCTGAAGACTACCGACCAGGGATTTGACCAAAAAAATGTCATAGGGCTCCAGCTCAATGGACCAATGATCAGGAAGTATCCTGTTCTGAAACAAGGTCTTCTTGAAAACCATAATATAAAATATGTAACATCGACAAACACATCGGTGGGTGAAGGTTCCGGAAAGGTCATTTTCAATGTGGAGACTGATCAGGGAATGTCTCGAAAGGCTGTAAATTTTGCGGTTGTCGATCATGATTTTATAGAAACTTTAGGAATAAATATGGTTAAAGGGCGTGAGTTTCAGCAGGATATGCCCTCAGACACACTTACAGGAGTAGTTGTTAATGAAACATTTGCCAAAAGAATGAACTGGGCCGACCCTATTGGGAAAAAAGTGGAATTAAAGCCATTTATTGACGGCAGAGTGATAGGTGTAATGAAGGATTATCATCAGACAGGAATGTATAATGGCATAGAATCACTCATGTTGCTTTACCGGCCTCTCAATAACATTATCTATATCAAGCTTAGTCGCGGTGAAACAAAGCAAACACTTAGTTTCATAGAAAAGAAATGGAAGGAAATATTCCCCGACCAGCCCTTTGTTTATACATATCTGTCAGAAAGGTTTAACCGGCAATTTGAAGCTGATGAGAAGCGTGGCTTGGTATTTACTTTGTTTACAATACTGGCGATTTTGATTGCCTGTCTTGGGTTATTTGGATTAGCCTCTTATATGGTCGAGCAGAGAACAAAAGAGATTGGTATCAGGAAGGTCTTCGGGGCTGACGAAAACACAATTCTCGGATTGATTTCCAGAGACTTCCTCATTCTGGTTTCAATCGGAATAGTAATTGCAATACCTGTTGCCTACTATTTTATGCATAAATGGCTCGAAAATTATGTCTACAGAACAAAAATTGGAGTATCCCTGTTGCTTGGCGCAGCATTTCTTACAATACTAATTACTTTCCTGACAATAAGTTATAAGGCTTACCAGGCATCAATAATGAATCCTGCGAGAGCGTTAAAGACGGAATGAATTTTACCCATCAAATGATTAAACTGTATGATATGAAAAAATACATTTCTCCTTTGCTTCTCTTATCATTAATACTTTTTGCCGGCTGCAGCAAAACTGATGTCAATACAAACTATAAAAGCAATTCTGAGCCGTTGCTACAGAATGCTTACATAAAGTTACCTCTTGGAGCCGTAAAACCTTCCGGCTGGCTGAAGTCTCAATTAGAGAATCAGGCTACAGGGCTTACCGGAAATCTTGATGATTTCTGGCCTGATCTTGTTAATTCATCGTGGCATGGAGGCAACGGAGAGGCATGGGAAAGAGGTCCGTATTTCCTCGATGGTCTGGTTCCTCTGGCTTATCTTCTTAATGATGAACGGCTGATCGGCAAAGTAAAAACATGGATTGAACCAATCATAGCCAGCAGCAGTGATACTGGCTGGTATGGTCCCGCTAAAAACATGGACCGCTGGCCACTTGCTGTCGCAAACAAAGTACTTATGCAGTATTATGAAGCATCCGGTGATAAACGGGCACTCGATGTTCTTACAAAATACTTCAGATACCTGCATGACTCAAAACCCGACTGGCCTGATAAAGACTGGAGAGGAGTCCGCGCAATGGAAAATGCAGTTACCGGTTATTGGTTATACAGGCAGACCGGAGAACAATGGATTCTTGAGACAATCGGCTCTATTCAGAAAAACAGCTCAGACTGGACCACCTATTATGAAAAATTTCCGTGGGATTCTGCTGCATCAGCTGATAAAAAGATACCACATAACTGGGGACCCGAAGGATTAACTGCTCATGTTGTAAATAATGCTATGGCAATAAAGTACCCGGGTTTATGGTATCAACAGTCAAAGGATGAGAGATTTAAAAAAGCTGTCTTTTCAGGAATTGAAAAATATAACCTTAACCATGGACAGCCCGGAGGAAGATTTTCAGGAGATGAACATCTCTCTGGCAAAAGTCCAAGCCAGGGAACTGAGTTATGCTCAGTTGTAGAGTATATGTTTTCACTGGAAGAACTTTACGAAATTTTTGGAAACAACAAACTGGCCGACAGACTTGAACTTCTTGCATATAATTCTCTGCCGGGAACAACCATGCCTGATTTCTGGTCTCACCAGTATGATCAGCAGGCTAACCAGGTACTGGTCTCTGGTGCAAAAAGAGACTGGACCTCAAACGGAGATTATTCCAATATTTACGGTCTCATGCCTAACTTTGCATGCTGTCTTGCAAATATGCACCAGGGTTGGCCCAAGTTTGTCGAGAGCATGTGGATGGCAACAAATGATAACGGTCTGGCACTTGTTACTTATGGGCCATCAATTGTAAAAGCCATGGTCGGAAACAATAAAGAAGTGACAATTTCAGAAGAGACTAATTACCCTTTCAGCGGATCGGTTAAACTTACAATACGCACAGAAAAGGCAATCACTTTTCCAATTGATCTAAGGATTCCAGGGTGGGCTGATTCTGTAACTATAAAATTCAAAAAAACAACTGTTAAAGTAAGAAACATTTCATCATACAAAATTAAAGAGAGATGGAAGAATGGAGATCAGATATCTATTGAATTACCTATGCAGTTAAGGATTGAAAGACAATACAATAATTCAATAGCCCTATTACGTGGCCCTCTCTATTTTTCATTACGTATTGATAAGGAATACAAAAGTGTAAAAATCAATTACGACAATTTTAGCTTCAAAGGCAGTGTTGACTGGGAAATTGATCCCAAGAGTCAATGGAACTATGGATTACTTATTAATAAGGCAGATATAATGCGTGGAATAACCATAGCAGAAAATCCTGTGAGCAGGTATCCTTTTTCCGACAAGGGAGACATGATCTGGTCAGCTGATTCGGGAAAATATTCGGCCTTGACTCAGGATGCACCGGTGATAATAAAAGCAAGAGGCATGAAAATACCCGGGTGGATTATGAAGAATAACTCTGCTGATATACCGCCGTTAAGTCCTGTAAAGCCCGAAGGAGATTCAGAAATAATTACCCTTGTTCCTTACGGGTGTGCAAGGTTAAGGATCACAGAATTTCCGGTTATGGATATCGTTCTTATGGAGGATATATTTCACTAAGGATTTTTTAAATACCCCTTTTATCCTCGATTTTTTAGAAAATATCTCTTAATGTAAGGATATTAGCCCCTCTTTAGGGGGATGGGGATCAAAGCTTCAGATTGGAGTGGTTTTTTCTCTCAGCCAATGCTTTTCTTCGGAAGTCAGATATAAGCTTAATTTATCGTAAACTTCAGAATGATAAGAGTTAAGCCAGTTGATCTCTTTCTGGTCTAGCAAAGAAATGTCAATCAGAGATTTATCTATATAACAAAGCGATACTGTATCAAATCTCAGAAACTTTCCGAATTCTGTCTCTTCATCTTCAAAACAGAGTATCAGGTTCTCAATCCTAATCCCGTATTCTCCTTCCCTGTAAATCGCAGGTTCATCAGAAATCAGCATGCCTGGCTCAATTGGAGTTTTTGATTCAGCTCCGGTTCCATGACCTATATTCTGAGGACCCTCATGGACATTGAGGCAGAATCCGACACCGTGTCCGGTTCCATGACCATAATTGAGGCCATTCTCCCATAAAACCTTCCGGGCCAATATATCAAGCTGCGAACCTCTGGTTCCTGCAGGAAATTTTGCCAGCGCCAGGCTTATGGTGCCTTTCAGTACCAATGAAAAGTCGCGTTTCAATCTGTCTGAAGGTCTGCCAATTGCAATAGTTCTTGTAATGTCCGTTGTACCGTTAAGGTACTGGCCACCCGAATCTATCAGGAGAATCCCCTCCCCTTCTACCAGAACATCTGATTCTGTTGTAGCAGAATAATGGGGTAATGCACCATGTTCATTAAATGCAACAATTGTTGAAAAACTTGGTCCAAGATAGTTTTCACCCTGCGACCTGAAGCTGTTTAGCTTTTCACCAAGAGAAAGCTCAGAAAATGGTTCGGAACCTGAATTCTGTTCCAGCCAGAAGAAAAACCTGGTAAGCGCAACACCATCTGTCACCATTGCCTTGCCAATGCTATTTATCTCGATTTTGTTTTTTACAGCCTTCAGTCGTGTCGGAATTGTAATGTCTTCAATTATTCTTATCCCTGCAGGAATAGAATAAAACAGACTTGCTGAAGTAGTTATGGGATTGAGAAGAATTGAGGATTCCTGAGACAAGGTTGATATCATCCCGGCTGTTTCTTCATAAGGCAGTATCACTATTTTAAGCCTGTCGAATTCAGCTGCCAGCTTTAACGGGATTTTATCCTCATCAGTAAAGAACAGGATCTGCTCTTCTCCAACCAGTGCAAATGATATTAGCAAAGGGCTGTATTTTATATCGCTTCCTCTTATATTAAGCAGCCACATAATATCATCTATTGAGGTAAGAAGATGATAATCCGCACCTTTCTGCCGCATCAGTTTCCTGACTTCAGCTATCTTAACCGACCTTTCTTTCCCGCAGAATGTCACAGAATGATCAAATGCAATGGAATGCGGCATTGGAGGACGGTCTGTCCATAAGCCGGCAATCAGATCACAATTAAGATTGAAAAATATATTTTTACCCTCGAATGACTTTTCAATCCTCCGTATCAGATCAATTGAAATGATTCTGCCATCAAGTGCAACTTTACTTTCCGGATCAATATTCCCAGTCATCCAATCAAGGAAGTCTTTCTTCTCCGAAAGAGAGCTATTCATGAGAACAAATCCTGAATCAGACAGCTGTCTTTCAGCCTGAATAAAGTATCTCGAATCGGTCCAAAATCCTGCAAATGTATCAGTTACGATAACTGTCGCTGCTGAACCGGTAAAGCCTGTGAGCCATTCTAATATGCGCCAGTGATCAGGAGTATATTCTCCGAGATGCGGATCAGTAGAAGATATTATGTAGAAATTAATCCTCTGCTCTTTCATTAAGGCTCTGAGCATGGTCAGATTTTCTATGAAAGAGCTCATAAACTTTTCACTTCATTTACAAGGTTCTGAAGGGTGCTTTTTGCATCGCCAAACAGCATCCTGGTTTTATCATTAAAAAAAAGCATATTTTCGATCGCTGCATAACCTTTACCCATACCACGTTTCATTACAATGATATTTTTAGCATCGCGTGCCTTAATAATGGGCATTCCGTAAATCGGACTTGAAGAATCATCTTCAGCGGCAGGATTCACAACATCATTAGCACCAATAACAACAAGAACATCAGTGTTAGGAAGATCAGGATTGATCTCATCGCTTTCAATGAGCTGTTCATATGGCACATCTGCTTCAGCAAGCAATACATTCATATGTCCGGGCATCCGGCCGGCCACAGGATGTATAGCGTATTTAACATCTACACCTTTCTCTTCGAGAAGCTTATCCAGTTCATGGCAGATATGCTGAGCCTGGGCAACTGCAAGCCCGTAACCCGGAACGATAACCACTTTCTTCGAATAGCTCAGAAGTATTGCAGCATCTGAGATTGATATTTCTTTAATTGAACCGGTCGCAGAAACATTCACCTGCCCGCCTCCGCCAAAGACACCAACAATAACGTTTAGAAGTGATCGGTTCATAGCCCTGCACATAAGAATAGTAAGAATAGTGCCTGCTGAGCCAACGAGTATTCCACCTGTCAGCATTACCTGGTTATCGTACAGAAAACCTCCCATTGCCGCAGCTACTCCTGTAAAAGAGTTGAGCAGGGAGATAACAACCGGCATATCAGCGCCACCTATCGGCATAACGAAGAGAACACCATAAATGACTGAAATTACAAACATTATATATATCAGCGAAGTAAGCTCGCTGCTGGCATGAACATGACGAGTCATAATATAAACAATAAGTCCGATAAGCACAGAAAGGATGGTCAGGTTCACATATTTCATCGATTTAATACGCATATCCCCAATCCGGCCATCAAGCTTGCCAAAAGCAATCATACTTCCGGCCCAGGAAACAGTTCCGATCATAAGACCAAGAAGAATAGCAAGAACGTGTCCGTTTGCCATACCACTTTTTGCTATCAGCTCGGGGCTTACATGTGGGAATTCCATCATTGAGATAAGAGCTGCAGCTGCACCGCCCATCCCATTAAAAAATGAGACAAGCTGGGGCATAGCAGTCATTTTGACCCGTTTTGCAATAATCCATCCGATTACACTGCCGATTGCAATTGCGACAAGAATGAGTCCCACATTCCCAATAGGTTTACCATCTTTATGATGAAATAGAATCGTTGCAATTATTGCCATTCCCATTCCACCTGCTGCAATGGCATTACCACGCCGAGCCGTAAGCGGATGGCTTAACATTTTTAATCCAAGGATGAAAAGTATCGAGGCAATTATGTAAGTCATCTCCAGTATTGAGACACCTGTATGAAGCTGAGATAGCTGGTCCATAAAATCGATTTATACTCCGGTTACTACTTCTTCTTTTTAAACATCTCAAGCATCCTGTCGGTGACAACAAAACCGCCTACTACATTGAGGGTGCCAAGTACGACTGCCAGAAACCCAAGTATCATAGAACCAGTGGTTTCAGCATGGCCCATCACGATTATTGCACCTATTATAACCACACCATGAATTGCATTTGCACCTGACATAAGCGGTGTATGAAGGATTGCCGGGACATGGCTGATTACTTCAATGCCAAGGAATATTGAAAGGATTACAATAAAGATTGCCTCTCTGTGGAGTAAGAAAAATCCAAGAATATTTCCCATGATGAACGTTATTTTAAATTTAACAGCTGTTTAACTCTCTGACTGACATATTCTTTGACATGAACTGCAGTTGTTCCGTTTATGATATCATCCTGTAAATTAAGATTGAGTTTAGAATCCTTATCAACCATGATCTTCAGAAGGTTAATAATATTACAGCCGAACATTTTACTGGCATCAGAAGGCATATCAGACGGATAGTCGGTTTTTCCAATAATATTCACCCCGTTCACTACCAGGTTTTTCCCATTCACAGTCAATTCGCAGTTACCACCTGAGGAGGAGGCAATATCTATTATAACCGATCCTGGCTTCATGGAATAAACTGTCTCTTTCAATAAGAGAACAGGAGCTTTCCTTCCGGGAATCTGAGCAGTTGCAATAACCACATCAGAAGCTATTGCCCTTTCCTGGATCAGATCCTGTTGTTTTTTCTTAAATTCTTCTAATTGTTCTACAGCATATCCCCCGGCGGCAGAATCTTCTTTTGCACCTTCAACTTCAATAAATTTGGCTCCCAGACTTCTGACTTCCTCTTTTACTGCCGATCGTACGTCGAAAACTTCGACTATTGCACCAAGCTTCTTTGAAACGGCAATTGCCTGTAATCCTGCAACACCTGCGCCTAAAATAAGTACCCGTGAAGGCTTAATAGTCCCGGCAGCAGACATGAACATCGGGAAAAATCTGGGCAACAATGATGCAGCTTCGAGTACAGCTTTATAGCCCGATACCGTTGCCATAGAAGAGAGGATATCCATTGATTGAGCTCTTGTGGTTCTGGGGATGAGATCGAGAGCAAGAACTGATAATCCCTTAAGACGTGCCTTTTCCAGCCAATTGCTGTTTGCAATAGGATTAAGAATAGAACACAATACCTGCCCTTCTCTGAAAGAATTTATATCATCCTCAACTGGTGGATTGATAGAAAGCAACATTTCAGATTCGGAAATAACATCTCTTCGTTCAGCTAAACGGGCTCCTGCATTATTGTATGCCAAATTGGAAGCGAAGGCCCTTTCACCGGCATTGGTCTCTACCAATACGTCAATTCCCATCTTTTTCATTGAAACAACTTCTGCAGGAAGGATGGCTACCCTGTTTTCATTTCCATTTTCTTTGAGAACGCCTAATATCATAGAGTTGAAGTTTGGAATTTGGAGTGCCTAAAGTTGTGAATTAATTTGGTTACCAATTTAGTAAACAATAATGCATTAACTCCTGAATGTTTAACAAAAAAGAGTTCATGGATTGAACTTAATCAAAGTAACATCCAGAATCAAAGTTTCTCCCGGAGAAATAACGAATCTTTTCTGACCGGGGAGCTCTTTTCCATAGAATCCGGATTTTATTCCGTATGCAAGTTCAGGCGGGATAATCAGAAGCCGCTTCTCCCCTTTCTTCATATCTTTTAAAGCCTCATTTAAACCCTTCAGCAACCCTTCCTGTCCAAGGGTGTGCGAAAATTCAACAGGGTTTGTTCCGGGAACAGGTTTTCCATCATCAGCTGAACTAACAAAACTTAAGCCGGTTATTAATCTGCCGCTATATGTAATATTAAGTAAAGAACCTTCTGATGGTTTATTGCCCTCCCCATCTGTCAGTATCTTATATCTCAATCCGTCAGGCAATGTTTGCAGTCCGGGATAGTTTTCAGAAATAAACTTCTCCTCGCGCGATTTTCGTTCCTCTTTCGCGAGATTAACTTTTCCCCACCCATCATTTAACAGCTTTTTAAAAGTATCGTTGCTCACAATGAACTTCTCCGCTTCGGGCCCTTCTCTGATAATTTTGATTGAAAGTGTTGTATCACCCTGAACAATCTTGTTCACAACATCCATGCCATCGACAACCTCCCCGAAGAGAGCATAGTTGCCATCGAGATATGATCTGTCAGCCAGCGTTATATAATACTCACAGGTATTTGTATTCGGACCATCATTAGCCATTCCAATCATACCTGCTTTATTATGGCTCAGATCGCTGATCTCATTTGGAATCTCATATCCTATTGAGTTAACCTCTGAATTTGCAGGGTCTTTCACGATAGAAGGTTCTCCGCCTTGAATTACATGTCCCTTTACTACCCTGTGCCATATCGACCCGTTATAGAATGGAGTCCCCGACGGATATGAGGTATTTTTTATTGAACCCTCAGCCAGTCCGATGAAATTAGCTACAGTCATTGGCGCTTTTTTATAATCGAGCAGGACGGAGATCTTCCCTTTATTCGTATTAAAATCGGCATAAATTCCATCGGGTCTTTGTCTTTTAATAACCTGCTCATTCTGACCACCTGTAACAAGAGTGAAAAGCAAAAAGATATTCAGGAAAAAAGACCGCAGTAAATTCATTTCAATTAATATTTTTTTTGTATGTAATTTAATCATATTATTTATAAGGTTGAGCCCCCTGTCCCATCCGCCGATTGGAGGACGGGACTTCCCCCTGAAGGGGGATTAAATGGGTAATATTAAGGTAATCTTCTTTCAAGATAGAGAATTAACCCCCCTAAGGGGGCAGGGAGGCAAACACTTACTTCCCGAAAAAATTCTTCAGCCAGAAATTATTTGCTTCAGTTTTTGAATGAGTGGCTTTTGCCCCTCTCCAGCCATGACGTCCTTCGGGATATAACATAAACTCAAATATCTTTCCTTCGTCTTCCATCCTGGAAATAAGGTAAATGGAATTCTGCATATGCACATTGTCATCCATATCTCCGTGTGTCAGGTATAACATACCCTTATAATTTTTAACAAAAGTGAGAACCGATCCGTCTTTATATCCTTCCGGGTTATCTTTCGGCGTATCCATATAACGTTCCGTATAGACATCATCATATAGCCGCCAGTCAGTCACAGACGATCCGGCAAAACCGTGCGTCCAGTAATCTGCACCTTTTGTCAAGGCCATACATGTCATATAACCGCCGTAAGAACTTCCGGTAATACCTATTTTTGTTGAATCAACATATGGTTTAGTACGCAGCCATTTAACAGCATCTTCATAATCCAGGATCTCCCATTTACCAAGTGAACGATAAAGATAATCGAGTCCCTTTTTGCCGAACTGACCCGAACCCCTGTGATCGACAGTAAAAGTTATTATTCCGTTCTGTGAATTCCATGAAGGATTATTTCCCTGCCACCTGTTGTTGACATTTTTGGAATCCGGACCTCCGTAAATTGTAAATATTACAGGGTATTTTTTTGAAGGATCAAAATTCAGAGGATAAGTAATAATTGCAGGCATATTGAAAAGCCCGTCGGATGTCATGATTTTTATCATTTCCTGTTTTGAATTCTTAGAAGGATCGTAAACCGGCTGTTCAAATTTATATATCTCATTTATCTTCTTCCCACTTTTATTATATGAAATGATCGATCCGGTACTTTTTATGCTGTTCCAGGTATCGATATAGTATGTTCCTTTCGGTGAAATGCTTAAATTATGGGTTCCTTCTCCGGAAGTTATCTGCAATAAGTTTTTACCATCAAGACCGACCCTGAAAGCATGAGTGTCGGTTGATTCGGAACCTGTTGCATAAAAATAAACCATTTTCATCTCCTCATCCACCCTTTCAATACTTGTCACCCTGAAATTGAAATTGGTAAGAGGGGCAATAAGCCTGCCATCCCATGCATAATAATAGAGGTTCTCCCAATCATTTCTGTAACTCCTGATGATAAAGCCCGATCCGTTTTTCATCACATAAATATCCTCATGGAATTCAACCCATGTTTTTCTGTTCTCATTGTATATTTGGACAAAATCACCTGTTGATGCCTCGGCCAGAATGATATTAATAACATTTTGATCGCGATTAATTACCTGGATAGCAAGTTTTTTGCTGTCGGGCGTCCAGAAAGGCCAGGCTATGTACTGGTCAACATTGTAATCGGTTTTAACCCAGGTTGTTTTAGCAGTTGAAATATCAGCAATGCCCATCTTCACCTTTGGATTTGGATCTCCCGGTTTAGGATATGGAGTTGCTTCAATTAGTCCATGAACTCCATCGGCTTCATCCAATCTGTTCAGTGTGAAAAGCGGGACATCGGTTTCATCGGTTCTCAGGTATGCCAGTTTATTTCCGTCAGGGGACCACCAGAATGCTGCGTAATGGCTTGGCCGTTCAAGTATCTCCTCCATATAGACCCATGAACAATAACCGTTATATATTTTTTCTGAAGCATCAAAAGTTAGTCTTGTTTCCTTATTATCAGAAAGATTGTATACATAAAGGTCCTTGTTTTTGGTATACGCTATTTTCTTGCTATCAGGTGAAAAACGGGCATTAACTTCAGGAGTCTTGTCATTAGTCAATCGCCTAAGTTCTTTATCGCCAATAGTAAAAAAGAAGAGATCATTTTCTTTAATAATGAGAGCGCTTTTTTTATCAGGGCTGATTACATCGCTCATACTTAAAGATATTCCTGAAGGAAGCGCCTGACCCAATACCTCCTTGTCTGATTTGATGGCAGGAATTATAACTCCTTTTCCGGTTTTTATATCAACACTCTTAATAACAAGGTTTTTATCCGAATCAAAGTTACAGATCTGATAATGTGTATCATCTGTCCATCCCATTATTGCAACCTGATTGGCACTACGTTGAGGCATTTGTGCTGAGGCAGTTTTAACAGGTATTGTTGCAGAAAGCAGCAGGCTGACAAGAAATTGAATGAAGAGTAGTCTTCTCATGTAATTTATTTTAATAATTTGAATATTCGTAAACAGAAAAACAAAAATAGGAATTTTTAACATGAAATCATTCTGCCTGTGCACTTTCACTAATCATGAAATTGATTAACTTTTTTATCCTTTTGCATCTGTACTGACGGAAGGGGATTAAAACAATTTCTGACATTTTATTTATTTCAATGTCAAAAAAGGCCATTCTATTAAGTTTTATAACCTGTTTAAAAGCAGATTGAAATATTTTTAAATGAATTTGAAAAAAGATTATATTTAACCCCCTGAAACTAAACCTATCAAAATGAAAAAGACTTTTCTGGTTGCTCTTGCTTCCTTTATGCTTATTTCGACACTTCAATCACAAACTATAAAATCGCCTGGTGAATTTCTCGGATATGAACTGGGTACACAGTTTACTTATCAATACAGAGCTGTTGAATATTTTAAATATATAGCCAGCATATCTCCACTGGCAAAATATCGGGAGTATGGTACAACCAATGAAGGTCGTACACTTGGAGTTTGTTTTGTTTCGAGTGAAGAAAACCTGGCAAATCTTGAAGAATACAGGAAGAACAATCTGATAAAAACCGGTTTATTAAAAGGAGATTTTACCGGGAAACAAATCCCCTTTATATGGCTGGCTTATAATGTACATGGAAATGAAGCTGTCGGAATGGAAGCTGCCATGAAGACTCTTTTTACTCTTGTCAGCGGATCATACCCTGGTGTTTCCGATTATCTGAAGAGCTGTATTATAGTCATCGATCCATGCCAGAATCCTGATGGACATGATCTCTATGCAAACAGATACAGGAATACCATGAACAGCATTACAAATCCCGACCGGAAATCATGGGAACATAACCAGGGTTGGCCCGGGGCCCGTACAAATCACTATATGTTTGACCTTAACCGCGACTGGACCTGGCAGACTCAGGCAGAAACACGGCAGAGGCTGATTCTTTACAACCAGTTCATGCCTCAGGTTCATGCTGATTTTCATGAGATGGGAGTTGAATCGACCTTCTTCTTTGCACCAGGAGCTGATCCATGGAATACCATAATTACTCCGTGGCAGCATGAGTTCCATAAACTTATGGGAAACGGCACCTCATCTCTTTTCAACCAAAAATACAGACTCTATTTTACCAAAGAAAACTTCGACCTATTCTATCCCAGTTATGGTGATACCTGGCCTATTTTTAACGGAGCAATAGGGTTTACTTTTGAGCAGGGTGGAGGGGGTCCCTCAGGTCTGGCTTATAAGCTTGAATCGGGCGATACTCTTACATTGAAGGATAGAATAGATGGCCACTTCACTGCCTCTATGGCTGCAATAAAAGTATCTTATGAAAACAGGGAGAAACTGCTTTCCGAGTATAATAAGTATTTTGATGAGAGTATGAAGAACCCTCAGTTTCAATACAAATCGGTAATTATCAAAGGTTCTAACGAAAAATCAAATATTAATAGCCTTTTAAACCTCTTTGACAGGAATCAGATCAGATACGGTTATGCCGGGAATACAGGAAAAAAATTTAAAGGATTCGACTACTGTGCAGATAAAGACGGGGAAGTTACACTCGAAAAAGGAGATATACTCATAAGCGCCTATCAGCCCCAGTCTCACTTTGTGCAGGCATTGTTTGAACCTAAAAGCAAAGCCACTGATTCCCTTAGTTATGATATTACAGCCTGGGCATTGCCTTACGTTTACAATCTGAAAGCATTTGCCATTGCTGACAGAATAAATCCTGATACCACTAAAGTTCTGCCTGCGAAAATCATCAATGAGGTAAGTGCAAATAAACCTTATGCATATGTGGCTAATTTTTATGGGTTCGACGAATTGAAATTTATGGCAGCGCTCTATAATAAAAAAATCAAGGTGAGGTATTCATTAAAACCATTTGTCTTAAATGGTGGTAACTTCAACAGAGGAAGTCTTATTATTACCCGTGGTGATAACAAAGAAAATGAATCTGAATTTGATAAAACCGTGACAGTTGCAGCTAATGAATGCCAGGTAAAACTTTTTCCAACTATTACCGGATTAGTTGACAGCGGTAAGGACTTTGGTTCAGAATATACTCCGCTGGTAAAAAAGAAATCTGTTGCCTTGCTTTGTGGTGATGGCACTACAGCAAGCTCAGTCGGAGAAATATGGTATTTTTTCGAAAAAGAATTGAACTATCCTATAACACTAATAAATACAAGTACTACAGAAAAGTTTGATTTAAAGGATTACGAAGTTCTTATACTCACATCAGGTAAATATACCAGGATCAAAGACACAATTATTGATTTTGTTAAAAGGGGAGGCAGAGCAATAGCCATCGAAAACGCTATCTCGGTTTTTGAAAGTGAAAAAACAACTTCCCTGGCTAAAGCAATTGAGACCAGAACTGCAGAGCTGAAGCTCACTGAAAAAAAAATAAAAAGTGATGATTCTTCCCTTCTTAAAAAATTTGAATTTGAGAATGAAAAAAGATACAAACTTTCCGAAAATTCCGCTGGAAGTATTTATAAAGTTAAACTTGATGAAACGGATCCATATGTATTTGGAATGGGTAAAGAATGGTTTATAATGAAACACACGGCTGGCTATCCTTTCCTTACATCAGGCAGTAATATAGGCTATATCCTCGATAAAGAACCAATTTCAGGGTTCGCAGGGTTCAAGTTCAAAGAGAAAATAAAGAATACCCTCGTTATCGGAACTGAAAAAATAGGGGCAGGAGAGGTTATCTATATCACTGATGACCCGTATTTCAGAGCCTTCTGGAAAAGTGGAAGAGTACTTCTGGGAAATGCAATACTGAGATAAGATATAAACTAGTCAGTTGACACACAACCGGCAATACGATCTGTAAACGGGGTACCTATTTCTGACATACAGGATGACATGAAGAATTTTCTCAATCGTTTGGAAACCTGCGCATTAAAATTAGCTTTGGGTGCTGTTGACAAATGTTCCAGGGAGATTATCTTTTTTGCTTCGTTTAGCAATGCTTCAGTTTCTTTCATTTTGCATTATTTAATTGTGAAAATCATTTCACTTTGCAAAGATGAGGCTGTTTTAGCCCGAAACATTACATTATTAGTTAAATAAGTTACATTATTCACGGATTGGCACAAAGTAAAGAACATGTAAAATATGTCATGTTTTTATTTTCATGCTCCATAATACTCATCGAGTATTATAGAGTCATCGCCTCCGGAAAATCTTTAAAACCCTGTCAGTTATTTAGAACGAGTATAAGTTTGTGTTATTATATTCACAATGTTATTTTATTCACAGTAATTCATTATCTTTGCGGCTGAATAAAATAACTAGAAATTGCAATGTATCACTTTAACTCAATAAATCAAGAGAATACAAATATAAAAATGACTATCAAAGAAATAACTGAGATAATAGACGGAAAGGTGATTTGCTGTGAAGAAAGGCTTTCTACCTATGTAGAATATGCTTTTTCGTCTGATCTCATGAGTGATGTTCTTACAATCGAACAGGAAAACCTGGTCTTGATCACTGGTCTGGCAAATCTCCAGACGATCAGAACTTCCGAGATGTCAGACATAAACTGCATAATCTTCGCCAGGGACAAAAAAATCGGGGAAGAAATGGTTTCACTGGCTAAAGAGAACAATATGATTCTTGTTGAGAGCCCACACTCTGTTTTTCATATTTCAGGAGAACTATATAAAGCCGGGATTAAATCAATTTATTAAACAATGCAATTCAGGCATAAAATATCAGGAGGAGATTTTGCCAAGGCTGGGAATGTAGCAAGTGCAGTCAAGAAAATTCTGCATCAACTTAACATCAACCATTCGGTTTCAAAGCGTATTGTTATTGCTCTTTATGAAGGTGAAGTGAATGTAGTGGCACATGCTTATTCCGGAATTATTGAAGTTAATATAGATGAGGAGAAGATTGAAACAAAAATTACAGATAAAGGTCCCGGAATATCAGATATAGAGGAAGCCATGAAGGAAGGTTATTCGACAGCCACTCCTCAAGTAAGAGAAATGGGGTTTGGTGCTGGAATGGGATTGTCGAATATGAAGAAGAACAGCGACTCAATGAAGATTTCGAGTGTGCCGGGTGAAGGAACAATCGTGGAACTTGTAACTTATATAAAACCCAATGCAGGATAAAAATCATAAAAGAGATTTTCATCATGCATTAACTGTACATGATGATTTGTGTATAGGCTGCACCCATTGCATGACAGTTTGTCCAACTCAGGCTATCAGGGTCAGAGATGGCAAAGCTATCATATCTGCAAACAGATGCGTGGATTGCGGTGAATGTTACAAAGCCTGCCCGGTTTCTGCAATTGTTGTAGAACAGGACGACCTTGAAATGATTTTTAAATTCCCTGTAAGAGTCATACTTATACCAAGCGTACTGATAGGACAGTTTCCAAGGAAAATAATGACCTCAAGTATTTACAATGCGCTGAAGGAAATCGGTTTTACACATATTTACGAGGTTGAAAACACTGTGGATATGGTTCTCGAAGCTGGCAGGCAATACATGCATGAGCATAAAGAAAGACCCATGATATCTTCATACTGTCCGGCTATAATCAGGCTTATTCAGGTAAAATATCCGACACTTGTAGGGAATATTATGAGAGTCAACCCTCCTATTGACATGTCAGCAAAATATTACAGGGAGAAATTGAAAGCGAGCGGGATCCCTGAAGAGCAGATCGGTTTATTTTATGCAACACCGTGTGCTGCCAAAATTGCCGCTGTAAAAAGTCCGGTTGGAGAAATAGAATCAGCTATAAATGGTGTCATTAACATAAATTTTCTCTATAACAGAATTTTAAAATTCCTTCAGAGAAAATACACAGAATCAGAACCGCCTGAAACAGACGATCTTCTTAGCTCCAGGGGAATTCTATGGAGTCTGACACGAGGCGAAGTAATCCATTCTAACGGACGTGCGCTTGCAATTGATGGAATAAAAAATGTCAATGATTTTCTTGAAAATATTGAAAATGAGAAACTTGATCAAATTGACTTTTTAGAATTAAGAGCCTGTGACGAAAGTTGTGCAGGCGGGATACTTATAAGCGGAAACAGATTCCTCACCGTCGAACGACTTAAGAACAGGGCTGAAGAATACAAGGCAAGGGAAGACGACCGGGAAAGAAAACCGGCAGATGGCTATCTGAATTTAAGCGAACACGGATTTCTCGGTGATATAGAACCGAGGCCAATGGGCAAGCTTGATGAAGATTTTTCTGCTGCACTGAAAAAGATGGAAAGACAACGCCGGATAATGTGCCTTCTGCCAGGATTCGATTGTGCCGGGTGCGGTGCCCCTGATTGTCAGACATTATCGGAAGATATTGTCCTGGGGAATGCGCAGATATCCCAATGTATATTTATGCAACACCAGATGATAAAACAAAAGGTTCTAAGCCACGATCAGGCAATAAGAGTAACCGAGAATATATGGGGTGAAGGAAGCCTAGAAAAAAATTGCAACAAATCAGGAACTGAAGATGAAAATAACTGATATTATAACAAAATTGGATCTCAGGGTCCTATCAGGTCAAAACGGCCTGACAAATGATGTTTCAGGAGGTTATGTCTCCGATCTGCTAAGTGATGTTATGGGAAGCGCCAAAGAAGGAGATATTTGGATCACACTCCAGACACATCAGAATATAATTGCTGTAGGTGCTCTGAAGGATATCTCAGCGATTATCATTGTAAAAGGCTTTATTCCTGAAACAGATACAATAGAGAAGAGTAATATTGAAAATATTCCTTTGCTGAGTACCGAACTGGATACATTCAATATAACAGGGCGATTGTTTGAATTATTGAAAACGGAATGAAATTTTTAAGGGCTGATCTTCATATTCATTCGGTCCTTTCCCCTTGCGGTGACCTGGACATGAGCCCGACAAACATCGTTTCTGTGGCTGCAATGAAAGGCCTTGACATAATTGGAATTACAGATCATAATACCAGCAGGCATTGTGAACTGGTTTCCCGGTTGGCAGCTAAAAAGGGGATCTTCGTAATGCAGGGAGCCGAAGTCACAACAAAAGAAGAGGTTCATTGCCTCGCGTTCTTTGAAAACATTGATGCACTCAAAAAATTCCAGGAATTTCTTGATGCAAACCTTCCTGAAATAATTAATGATCCGGAAAAATTCGGGCACCAGGTACAGGTTGATGAAAATGAGAATATACTTTTTGAAGAAAACAGACTACTTATAAGCGCCATATCAAAGTCATTTGAAGAAACCGAAGCTTTTATACATAGTTTGGATGGCCTATTTATTCCGGCTCATATTGACAAAAAGAAAAACAGCATTTACAGTCAGCTGGGATTCCTGCCTGCAAACTTAAATGCTGATGCTCTTGAAATTTCAGGAGCATCATCACCGAGCCTGTTTGCTCAAGATCATCCGGAAATAAATTCATTTCCATTAATCAGAAATTCCGATGCACATTTCCCGGGTGATATAGGGTCCTCATTTACGGTATTTTATATTAATTATCCCTCCTTTGACGAAATCAGACTCGCTCTGAAAAGGAAAAACGGACGAAAAATAATAATGGAATGAAAGAATTGTCTCTTAATATACTCGATATAGTTCAAAACTCAATAAGGGCAAAAGCCGGTGAGATTTCAGTCACAATTATCGAATCGGCCATAGACGACCTCTATCAGATACTTATAAAAGACAACGGTACAGGAATCCCAGGTGAAGTACTTGGAAATGTAACAGATCCGTTTGTTACCACACGCACAAAGAGAAGGATGGGTTTAGGCCTGCCACTGCTGAAGTACCATGCAGAGCTTACCGGGGGAGGATTGGAAATTAACTCCCTGGAAAGGAAGGGAACGGAGGTAAAAGCTACTTTCTCATATAAGCATATTGACAGGCAGCCGCTGGGAGATATAGTTGGTGTTTTAGTTTTACTGATGGCAGCAAATCAGGAATTAGATTTAATATACCAGCATAAAACAGATAAGGGAGAATACCGGTTTTCTTCAAAGCAAACGAAGGAATATCTTGAAGTTGAATCACTAGGCGACAGAAAGTTACTCGGGGAAATCGGTTGTATGATAGCTACGAATCTAAAGGAAATTGAGGTATCAGGTTTTGATTTAAAAGAAAGTTATAAAGTAATTTTATGACCTATAAGAAATAAAATGAATAAATTTAGAAAAGCAAATCTTGCGAAAGAGATGCAAAAATTAAAAATTAAACTTAACAGATAAAAGAATGTCAAAAATCACGTCACTCGCAGATCTTAAAAAGAGACGCGAAGAATTAAAGAGCGGGTTGGACATCCGGGTTAAAGCCATTGATCCTGAGAAAGTTGTTCAGGTGAAAGTTGCCATGGCAACTTGTGGCATAGCCTCAGGAGCTAAGACCATAATGGAGTTTTTTCTGGAACAACTTGACAGGAGAAATGTTGCGGCTGTAGTGACCCAAACCGGTTGCATGGGCTACTGTTATGCAGAACCGACAATTGAAGTTAAACTTCCCGGACAGGACCCGGTGGTATTTGGTTTTGTTGACCTAAAGAGAGCTGACCAGATCATTGAGAAATATATTAAAACAGGGGAACTGGTAGATGGTATTATCCCTGTAAATTATCAAACTATTGACTTAAAAGAATAAGGAGGAAAAGGTATGTCAAAATACAGTATGCATCTTCTGGTATGTGGTGGCACTGGTTGTCATGCTTCAGAAAGCGATGCTATTGTCTGCAATTTAAGAGATGAACTCGAAGCAAAGGGTCTGATGGATTCTGTCCAGGTTATTATGACAGGATGTTTTGGTTTTTGCGAAAAAGGTCCGATTGTGAAGGTGATGCCCGATAATACTTTCTATGTTCAGGTAAAACCTGAAGATGCGCAGGCAATTGTTGAAGAACACGTTATAAAAGGTAGAAAAGTAACCCGGCTTTTATATAAGGATCCTGTAACTAAAGAATCAATATCCGATTCGAAGCATATGGGTTTTTTCAAAAAACAGCTAAGGGTAGTCCTTCGTAATTGCGGTTTTATCAACCCCGAGAATATTGATGAGTATATTGCCCGTGACGGATATCAGGCACTTGGAAAAGTACTGACAGCAATGACTCCTGAAGAAGTAATTAAAGAGGTTAAGGATTCAGGTCAGAGAGGCCGTGGCGGCGCCGGATTTTCAACAGGTCTCAAGTGGGAACTCGCCCGCAAAAACCAGTCTGATGAGAAATATGTTGTTTGTAATGCCGATGAAGGTGATCCCGGAGCATTTATGGATCGTTCGGTGCTTGAAGGTGACCCTCACTCCGTTCTTGAAGCAATGGCTATCTGCGGATATAGTATCGGCGCAAGCAATGGATTAATATATATTCGTGCAGAATACCCGCTGGCAATTGAAAGACTTAAAATTGCTATAAACCAGGCACGAGAAAACGGATTACTCGGTAATAATATTTTTGGTACAGGTTTTAGTTTCGATATAAAACTGCGCTATGGTGCCGGTGCTTTTGTATGCGGTGAAGAGACAGCTCTTATACATTCCATGGAAGGACTTCGCGGTGAGCCAACCGTGAAACCACCATTCCCTGCCGAAGCCGGATATAACGGCAAGCCTACAAATGTCAATAACGTTGAAACCTTTGCAGCAATTCCGGCTATTATACTCAAAGGTGCAAAATGGTTCAGCAGTATCGGAACTGAAAAGTCAAAAGGGACAAAGGTATTTGCCCTTGCCGGAAAGATCAATAACGTCGGACTGATTGAAGTTCCTATGGGAACAACCCTTAGAGAGGTGATCTTTGAGATCGGTGGAGGAATCAGGAATGGTAAAAAATTCAAGGGCATTCAGACAGGAGGACCTTCAGGTGGATGTCTCTCTGAAAAACATCTGGACACTCCTATCGACTTCGATAACCTGATCGCAGCAGGCTCAATAATGGGTTCCGGTGCGATGATCGTTCTTGATGAAGATGATTGCATGGTTTCAATGGCAAAATTCTTTCTTGAATTTACTGTTGAAGAATCCTGCGGAAAATGTGCTCCCTGCAGAATTGGGAATAAACGGTTACATGAACTCCTTGGTCAGATATGCGAAGGGAAAGGTACACTGGCAGATCTTGACAGACTGAAGAATATGAGTGTTGTCATAAAAGATACCTCTCTTTGCGGTCTTGGACAGACTTCACCAAATCCTGTTCTTTCTATGATGGATAACTATTATGATGAGTATGTTGCTCACGTAACTGATAAGAAGTGTCCTGCAGGTCAGTGTAAAAGCCTCATGGAGTATGTTATAAATGCTGAAAATTGCGTGGGTTGTACTGCATGCGCAAGGGTTTGTCCTGTAAATGCTATCTCAGGCGAGAGAAAAGAGGTTCATCATATTGATCCTTCTATCTGCATAAAATGTGGTGCATGTATGGAGAAATGTAAGTTTGATGCAATATTTATCAGATAATCATAATAATAATGGAAACAATAAAGCTTACGATAGATAATAAAGAGATTGATGTACCAAGAGGTACCACAATATATAAAGCGGCAAAGGAGTTAGGAATCGACATTCCAACGCTTTGTTACATGGAATTGCATGATATGAACATCGAGAACAAACCGGCAGGCTGCCGTATTTGTGTTGCAGAGGTTTCAGGAAGAAGAACACTGGCGCCTACGTGTTCAACAAAATGTGAACCAGGGATGGTTGTCAAGACACACACTCCCAGGGTTCTTAATGCACGTAGGACAGTATTGGAATTTATCCTTTCTGACCACCCTAAAGACTGTCTTGTTTGTTCTAAATCAGGTAATTGTGAACTTCAGGATATGGCTCACAGGCTTGGAATCAGGGATATCCCCGGAGCTGAGTACGCAGCAGTGTCTCATTACAGGTTGGACACTTCACCTTCTATTATAAGAAATCTTGATAAATGCATTATGTGCCGTCGTTGTGAAATGATGTGCAATGAGGTACAGACTGTTGGCGCTATATCGGCTGTAAACAGAGGCTTCATGGCTACTGTTGCTCCTGCATTTGAGCAGAATCTGGAACATTCAACATGTACATATTGCGGACAGTGTGTATCCGTTTGTCCCACAGGTGCTCTTACGGAGGTTAACCATGTTCCACAGGTACTCAGAGCACTTGTAGATCCTACCAAGACTGTGGTAGTACAAACTGCCCCTGCGGTTCGCGCAGCTCTGGGAGAAGAGTTCGGACTTGCCCCGGGAACACTCGTAACTGGAAAGATGACAGCAGCACTGAGAGCTCTGGGTTTCGATTATGTATTTGATACTGATTTTGCTGCCGACCTTACTATAATGGAAGAGGGTACTGAACTTCTTGACAGACTAAGCAGGTTCCTCAAGGGCGATAAAACTGCAAAGATCCCGATTCTTACATCTTGCTGCCCGGGTTGGGTTAATTTCTTTGAAGAATATTTCCCCGATCTCAAAGATGTTCCATCGACTGCAAAATCACCACAGCAGATGTTCGGCGCAATTGCTAAAACATACTTTGCCGACAAAATCGGTGTTAACCGAAAGGATATGGTTGTAGTTTCAATTATGCCATGCCTTGCCAAAAAGTATGAATGTCAGAGGGATGAATTCTCAGTAGATGGCAATCCGGATGTTGATTTTTCAATTTCCACAAGGGAACTTGCATCATTTATCAAACAGGCAAATATTGATATAAAAACCCTGCATGATGAAGACTTTGATTCACCTATGGGAGAATCAACAGGAGCGGGTGTTATTTTTGGCGCAACAGGCGGTGTTATAGAAGCAGCATGCCGTACCGCTTACGAACTCTATACCGGTAAAAAACTTGAAAGGATTGACTTTACCGAACTCAGAGGTATGGGAGGTGTTCGTTCTGCAACAATAGATTTTGACGGTCTTCCCTTAAATATCGGAATCGCTCATGGTCTTGGCAACGCAAGGAAGCTTCTTGACGATGTCAGATCAGGTAAATCTTTATTCCATGCAATTGAAGTTATGGCTTGCCCTGGAGGATGTATTGGAGGCGGCGGACAACCATTACACCATGGAAATTCTGAAATTATCAAAGCCAGGGCAGCGGCGATATATGCTGAAGACAGAAAAAAACCTCTCAGAAAATCACATGAGAATCCATTCATTATAAAACTTTATGATGAGTTTCTTGGCAAACCAGGCAGTGAGAAAGCTCACCATCTGCTTCATACTCATTATTTTGATAAAAAGAAGAAGATCATGATTAAAAAATAGTAATAAAATATTCGACAATAATAAAATTCACCGTTATGTCTCATATAAAAATTGAATTAAGGAAAGAAGATGTGGACTTTATAAAAGGAGTATGTGCTACTTTTAATAATGATCCTCAGGAACTTATAAACGTTCTTCATTCGTGTCAGGAACATTTTGGATATCTTCCGGCAGAAGTTCAGGAGGTCGTTTCAGATGGCCTCAATATGCCTGTAGCCAAGATCTACGGAGTAGTTACTTTTTACTCATTCTTTACAATGACTCCAAAAGGTAAACATCCTATCAGTATTTGTCTTGGAACAGCATGTTATGTAAGGGGTGCTGAAAAAGTCCTGGATGAATTTAAGAAAGAACTTGGTATTCAGGTTGGAGAATCGACAAAAGATAACAAGTTCTCATTATCCAGCCTGAGATGCGTTGGCGCTTGCGGCCTGGCACCTGTTGTACTTGTAGGCGATAAAACCTATGGAAGAGTTGCACCTGACGATGTTAAAAACATCCTTAAGGAATATGAATAAAATGGTTTGAAGTTTTGGTTTACAGGTAATGACGAACCCGGAATACTTTGGTGTTCCGGGTTCATTTTTTGTATATTGCAGCATATAAATATGCAGGAATATGATCGGAAATTATAAAATCATAACTCTTTGCGGAAGCACAAAATTCAAAGATCAGTTTATTGCAGAACAGAAAAGACTGACATTGGAAGGGAATATTGTTATCAGCGTAGGATTGTTTGGTCATACAGGTGATGAAGAGGTATGGCTTGAAAAAACCAAGGTAATGCTTGATGATATGCATAAACGAAAGATTGATCTCGCCGATGAAATATTTGTTATTAATGTTGGAGGATATATAGGATCCTCAACCAGGAGTGAAATTGAATATGCAATAAAGACAAACAAATTTGTAAGGTATCTGGTATAGCAGGTTCTCGCAGTAGGAGATTCTACTTGGAAGTCTTTCCCCTCTCTCCCTTTCTCCCCTTCTCCCTTTCTTCCGTTTTGCCTTTGCTCCATTGCGCCATTGGGCCGTTATTCCTTAATTCTTTCTTGTACCAGAAAAAATATTCCTTCTGTTTACGTTTTTCTTCAATATTCCTGGCTACATAAATCTTTTTACCTGTATAAGGATCAAAACCCGTATAATACATTAACGTTGACAGTGTCATTGGTGTCGGTGTAAAATCCTGTACCTGTTCAGGTTTTATACCCAGACTTTTCACCTCCGCGACCAGATCTTTCATATCGGCATCAGTACATCCGGGATGGCCTGAAATGAAATACGGAATCATCTCATATTTCAGATCATGTTTTGCTCTAATGTTATCAAATCGCCTTTTTAGTTTTCTAAAAAGTTCAAATGGCACCTTACGCATGTATGACAAAACATGAGGCGAGGTGTGCTCAGGAGCTACTTTCAACCTTCCGGAAACATGGTTTTTAATAAGCTCATCAAGATATTCACCTTCATCTCTGCCTGCACTCTTATTCCATTCGGGAAACAATAAATCATACCTTACACCACTTCCTATAAATGACTTTCTTATCCCTTCTGTTCTATCCACCTTTTTATAGAGATCAGTAAGATCTTTATGACTGGTATTCAGATTCTTGCAAACAGCAGGCCAGATGCATGAAGGCCGTGAACAATTGTTGCATAACTTCATATCTCTGCCTTTCATCCTGTACATGTTAGCCGATGGTCCACCCAGATCGGAGAGGTAACCTTTAAAATCAGGAAGGCCTGTAATCTTCTCAATTTCCTTTAGGATCGATTTTTCTGATCTGCTTACTATCTGTTTCCCCTGGTGCGCCGCAATAGCACAGAAACTGCATCCTCCAAAACACCCGCGATGAATATTCACCGAATATTTTATCATTTCATAAGCGGGGATATCTTCCTTCTTATTATAACGGGGATGAGGAAGATACATATATGGAAGATCAAAAGTACGATCAGCCTCTTCCTCCATCATTGGCGGAAATGGTGGATTGATAATCACTTTTAAATCACCTGATGGTTCGATTAACCTTGCAGATTCTATCCTGTTCGATTCCTTTTCAAACTTTAAAAAATTCTCTGCGAATAGTTTTTTATTCTTCAGACACTTTTCAAAAGGATGAAGGGAAATATCTTTCCAATTCTTCTGTACAGGTAAATGTTCATCGGCTTTTATAATAACAGATGTCTGAGGGATTGTTTTCAGGGAAGAAAAGGGGACTCCTTTTGACAACAGCCTTAAAAGCTCCCTTATGGGTTGCTCGCCCATTCCATAAATAAGCAAATCGGCTCCGCTGCTCTGAAGTATTGATGGTTCCAGTTTATCTTTCCAGTAATCATAATGGGTCAATCTTCTCATGGAAGCTTCTATTCCACCTATAACAACAGGAACGTCAGGGAATATCTCCTTAAGGATTTTTGAATATACAATTGTCGGATAATCGGGTCTGAATCCGGATTTACCTCCCGGAGTATATGCGTCATCCGATCTTAAACGACGGGAAGCAGTGTAATGGTTTACCATTGAATCCATATTTCCTGCTGTTACCCCAAAAAAGAATTTGGGTTTTCCCAGTTTGCGAAAATCTCTTAAATCGTCCTGCCAGTTTGGTTGAGGTATAATTGCAACCCGAAATCCTTCATCTTCAATGATTCTTCCTATAACGGCTGATCCGAATGAAGGGTGGTCAACATAGGCATCGCCACTGAAAATAATAACATCTATTTCATTCCACCCTAGCAGATCGACCTCTTTCTTATTGGTTGGAAGCCACTTGTTATCGAAAATACCATGAGTTTTCACGCCGCTAATTTACTTAAAATAACTATCTTGCTAAGGTATGTGATATTAATCAGTAGCATTCTAAGATGCTAATTATGAATACCTATTTTTCATCATTCACCCTCTCTCTGCAAAGACTAATCTTAATAAATTGTCTTTCCTGCTTATTTTACTTCTCCAGCCCTGCAGATATAAATGCCCAGAAGGTTTCTGCCAGACCTCGTGTCGGACTGGTGTTAAGCGGAGGTGGAGCTCATGGAATAGCACATATCGGAGTTATCAAAGTAATGGAGGAGGCAGGTTTAAGACCCGACTTTGTAACCGGAGTTAGCATGGGCAGCATTATCGGAGGAATGTATTGCTTAGGATATTCAGCTGACAGTTTACAGAAAATATTTAAAAGCATAAACTGGAAACTGATTCTTTCAAATGAGATCCCTCAGAATAAGGTGATTTTTCTTGAAAAAAGTCACTTCTCCAACAGTGCAATTTCCTTACCTCTTTCTTCCAGAAAAGTAATACTCCCGTCGGGTCTGATAAACGGGCAGCAGGCAGAAAATATGCTTAGTTTCTATACATGGCCGGCTGTGGATATTAATGATTTTTCGAAGCTTCCTATTCCATTTTTATGTGTGGCAACCGATATTGTAAACTATAAAAAGATTGACCTGAAAACCGGGTACCTTCCTGATGCGATAAGAGCAAGTTTTTCAGTTCCTTCAATATTTACACCGCTTAAGATCGATAATATGCTTCTGCTCGATGGCGGTTTAATAAGAAACTTTGCTGCCAGTGAAGCCAGGGATATGGGAGCAGATATAATAATAGGATCCTATGTTGGGTTCAATGGATATAAAGCTGATAAACTTCAGTCCGTGTCAGGAATCCTGGAACAGATAGCAATGTTCAGAAGTCTCGACGATTTTGAAGAAGAGAAAAAGCTGGTTGATGTGCTAATCAAACCTAATACAGAAAAACTTTCTATTTTCCAGTTTGACAATGTAGATTCACTTATACAAAGAGGATATGAGGCAGCATTGCCTTATAAAGAGTATTTCAGAAAGCTAGCCGACTCTCTTAACAACATTGAACCACAAAAACCAATAGCGTATATCCTTGATAAAAAATCTTATATATTCAAAAAGATTGAAATTACGGGAAATAAAACCTACTCTGACGAACAGATCCTAGGTGTTCTGGATATCAAACCCGAACAGAAAGTAGATAAATATATGCTTACTGACAGAATTGAACTGCTTTATGGAAAAGCCTGGTTCGACAAAGTTAAATACAGAGTGCTCACCCGGAATGATTCCCTTATACTCAACATAGATTGCATAGAGAAGCCGGCTGCAATGCTTTATGGATCTGTATATTATGACAATGCTCTCCAATCCGGCCTTATATTTGAGTTCTCAGTTAAGAATCTTCTGACACAAAGATCAGTAATCAATTTCAGCTCGCGAATCGGACAGTATTTCAGGTTTGATCTGAACAGTCTTCAGTTTATCGATAGGAACCAGGTATTCGGAATGTCGGCTAACTTCTATTCCGATAATACCTTGCTTCCCCTTATGGAAATCAGAGGGGAAAAAGGAGAAGTTATAAGCAGGAATTTCACACCGGGAGTATCTCTCAGCAAGAGAATCGGGTTAAATAATCTGATGAGCATTTCAGGAAGCTATGAGAATCTGAATCTTGTTTTACATTATATTTCTGATACTCACCTCAACAACCTTTCATACAATTATGTTACTGCAACTTATGATTATAAAATAAACAGTCTTGACAAAAGGTATTTCCCAAACAAGGGAACAGTACTTAACTTTTCAGCCAGCACATCAAAACTGCAGTCAGCAGTAATTAAAACTGATACTTCGAAAGTAGTATACAGAGAAAACTATGGCGGAGAATTTTCATTTGACAGGTTCTATACACTCCATGGATCTATCGATCATTATTTTTCACCTTCAGGGAAAGTAACATTTTCAATCGGAGGAGATGCCCTATTCATAACCAAATCAGATTCGGTTACCGGACAAAACAATTTTTATCTTCTTGGCGGAATCGAATCTGTTAATAAAAGATCTATTCCAATGGTAGGATTCCAACCGAATGAAATTCCGGTAAAGAAACTTGCCGGTTTCAGAACCTCACTTGACTATGAATTATTTGAAGATTTTCATCTTGATTTTATGGCTAATGCTTTTGTGGTTCAGGAATCTAACCGTAGCTCTGGCATTTCGCTCCTGACCGGTATTGGCATTGGAGCTGGCTATATGTCGATAATAGGTCCAATTAAGATCGGATTGATGTACGGAAACTACAAAAGAGAAGAGTATTTCAATAAAATCAAGGGTTATATCAGTATCGGATATAATTTCTGATGCTTCCCCAATGCACTCATCCCCCGCCCTAACTCAATCCCAAGAAACGGTCTGATTGTTGCATATATGGTTTAAGTATAGTGAAATGATCTTTTGTCAGGCTTCATTATACTCTAATTATAATGTATTAAATCGGATGTATAAACTCTCCCCGAAAATGGGGATCAGTTCTAAAGATTAAGAAAATGGATGTATCTAAGGTGATTCAACAACATAAGAGGCTTTGTACACTTATTTCTGAAAAGAAGATAAAACAAAGTCTTGATATACTGGATGATATGATTTTAAATTCATCATCAGGCGACATGCGCGATGAGTATAATAATATAGAAATGACCTATAGAAATATGCTCACGTATACTATTGACGGAATAAAAGATCCGGAACGTAACAAGATATATCTTAAACTCATTCAGTCGATACTTAGTCTTTCCGACAGAGCAAGGCAGGACATATTGTCACATAATTCAGGCTGGCACACATACTGGGTGAAGCAACAAGCTGAAAAAGAGATGAAGATCAGTGGAAAGACTATTGTGGAAACTGTTGATGACCTGATGTTTAAATCTGAACTTGATGAGTGGCTGAAATTAAGTAATGAAATTAACCCTGATCCTGATTCTGAGATTTCAAGGAAACATAAGCAGCTGATCAAAAATATTTTCAACCATCTGTGGTTAACAGATTATTATGGAGAGGCTGAAAACAGTCTCATCAATATTATCCTGAAATCAGGTAAATTCAGATGGTATGAAGCAAGCATTTTTACCACAGCTGTTACCCTTAGTTCTTTCAGAACATGGCAACCGGAGAAGCTTTTCCACCTGATAAGTCTTTATGAAGCAGGTCAGGAAAAGGTCATGGAAAGAGCGCTTTCGGGTCTGATCCTGAACCTTCATTATTATAATGGAAGAATATTATTGTATCCCGAGATCACTGAAAGGATCATCGAAATGAGCAGGGATACAAGATTTAAGGAGCATTGCAGAATAATAGTTCTCCAGATTATCAGGTCGCGTGAAACAGAAAACCTGAGCAGAAAACTTCAGGACGAAATATTGCCACAAGTCGCCAAGCTGAAACCTATGATTGAAGAGAAACTTGATCTCGACAATATCCTTCCTAAAGATAAAAGTGAAGAGAAAAATCCCGACTGGGCAGAAATGTTCAGTGACTCAGAGGAGATATTCAAGACGATGGAGGAACTGACAAAACTCCAGATGGAAGGTGCAGATGTATATATGTCAGCCTTTGCCAATATGAAGCATTTTGATTTCTTCAAGGACTTCCAAAACTGGTTTGTTCCATTCTATCCCGATCATGAAACGGTTGATGAGATCTTTAAAGATGAGATCCTGGGTCCCGGGACTAATGAGCTGGCTGAAGCTTTATATAAAACTCCTTTCATTTGTAACTCTGACAAATACTCATTACTTCTTAATCTGAAACATCTCCCCTCAACACAAAAAAGTATGATGCTGAAGGTGTTCCGTATGGAACTTGAAGGATTGCAGCAACTTAACGAAGATGAATCGGCTACTGATCCTTACAAAGTATTCAGGACTAACATTACACAGTATCTGCAGGATATCTACAGGTTTTTTAAACTTTCTCCTTATAGAAAAGAATTTGAAGATTTGTTTATCGGAAAGCTTGATATCTATAATTCAGAATTTTTCAGGATGACCTGCAACGCATCAGAAGCAGAGGCTGGACTTGCAGATTATTTTTTCAGCAAAAACTTCTACGGTGATGCTCTGCAGCTATTCCTCAAACAAGCCAAAGAAAAGCCGTCCGATGTGCAGTTATATGAAAAGATAGGTTACTGTTACCAGGAAAGCGCAGATTATGAAGAGGCTCTTAAATATTACAGACGGGCAGAACTTATTGACAGAAAGGTCTGGACAATTAAGAAAATAGGGTTATGTCTCCGCAGGCTTGGAAAAAATGAGGAGGCTCTGGAATATTATTTACAGGCGTATGATTTGGAACCGGAGAATATACATACAGTAATAATGACAGCACATTGCTATATTGACCTTAATAACTATGAACAGGCATTAAAATATTATTTCAGAGTCGAATACAAAGAGCCAGGTAATCTTAAGATTTTAAGGCCTATAGCATTTTGTTATTTTGCACTTGGAAGATTTGATGAATCGGAGAAATATTACGATCGCTTGTCGGTCGGAAAATTAAATGCACATGATCAGATTAATAAGGGTCACCTTGCCCTTTGCAGAGGGAGGAAGCGGGAAGCGGTAGACCTTTATAAACAAAGTATAATAAGCGGTGAATTATCAAAAGAGCAGTTCATATCCATCTTTTCGGAAGACAGAGAACTGCTGATTTCTCTCGGAATTAATCCAGACGATTTGCCAATCCTACTCGATTACCTTCTATTTATAATCGGGTAGCCTTGTAGTATCATGGTCGGGAAAAGGACGATGTTGCCCGTCCTGAGAAGGTCTTCGATCGGAATTATGCCATCGGACATCTCTTGAATTAAGAGAATCATCTTCATGGTATTTCCTGTTTTGACGTATCATATCCTGACGCCGCTCATCCATCTCTTTTAGCCGGTCGAGTTGTTCCTTTGTAAGGTTTAAATCAAGTTCTTTCCTGAATTCCTTCATATTGGCATCAAGTTCTTTCCTGAAATTATTTTGCAGTTCACTATTAATTTTAGCGTATTTATTGAGAATAAGATTAATTTTTTCTTTTTGCTGTTCATTCGGTTGTATTGCGCGGAAAAAGCCTTCCCTGAATCTCTCTTCAGAAAAGAAGACTCTTACAGGTTTCAGCCTGTGATATCTTATCTGTGCTGAAGTCAACATTCCAAGAATGAAACCTATAATCAAAGTTACCAGAACTACCAATATCAGTTTTGCTTTCATTTTATCCTAATTTCCTGTTAACAGACAAACAATACTTTCATCATAATTATCTCTCAATCCAAGGAATGAATTGAATGAAATTGAACCTTCCATAAGAAAAATAGAAATAAGGAGAATAACGATTGCAGCCACGCCTGTAAGTGCTATGCGGTAGAAGGCAAAATTCATGTATTTAACGAAATTGACCTCCCTGTTCATAGTTAGCCCTGCAGATAACAGCCTGTTGCGTACCTTGTCAGCAAAGTTATTACTGAAATTATAAGAAACTCCCTCCTCTTCCAGTTTTCCTGAAACCTCAACAGTATCAGTATCAGCATCCATCGAGCTTATTATCAACTTCTTAATCTCAGAGATGTTCATTTTATCATTTATATAATTATAGTTTCTTCAAAATACTTTTTAATTGTTCCTGTGCTCTTGATAACCTTGATAGAACTGTTCCAAGAGGCAGATTTAACATTTCTGCAGTCTCCTTTGTAGAATATCCCTGCAGCATTCTCATAGTTAAAATTATTCTAAACTTGGGATCCAATGACAATAACGCCTTGTTAACTATTTCCGATGCCTCATTTCTATCTTCGGTCTCATGATCCGCAATTTCATATTCATACATTTCATTATTAGCTTTCTGTGAAAACAATGAAAAAAATCTTTTTCTTCTTTTTATTTCATTCAGAGTCAGGTTTACAGCAATTTTCTGAATATAAGTTGACAGTTTTGCTTCTCCCCTGAATTCTGACAAAGAATGATATAAATTAATAAATACCTCTTGTCCAATATCTTCAGAAAAAACGGAATCTCCAAGCATACCTTTTACTGTACGTGCAACCATTTTCTGATAACGGTTTACAATTTCTCCAAAGGCATCATTGTTTCCATTAAGAGATGCTTTTACCAGCTCAGCTTCTTCAGTAACTTTGTACGACTCATTGATCATACTTCAACGTATAGACAAATAATGATCTTCAAATATTCCCGATTGTTCATTAAATTAACATAATGCAGATCGTGCTAATTATCAGCCGGCGGATTTTCGGAAGATTTAATTTTATTGAGGAGGCTTATTTTCATCTTCTAATAGTACCTGATAATCTTTTGTGTATCTGATCATAAAAAGTTTCTGGTTTTCAAAACCATCACCGGCGGCTTTCTGATTAAAGTTATAATCACTTTGCAGAAGTTCCGGATAATGATTTTCAGGATGCATAATAAAACTCTTGCCATGCATTGCTAATCCGCTTAAAAAATAAAATGTAATATCATATCCCTGCCAGGCATAGCTTTTTTCAAGAGGCTGTGTATGAAATTTTTGCATAAAACTTAAATTAAACTGCCTGACATTCTTTTTGGAATAATCAATCCAGTAAGGAGAATACACCATTATATCCATATCAAAAAGTTCTTTCTGATCGAGCCTGTCAAGATCTCTTATTATGGGGTATGCAAAAAGCTGCACATTGAATCTACGGCTAAGACCACTGACAACATCAATTACCTCACTGATTACTGAAGGTTCTTCACAGGCAATAATAACAATGTTTTTAGATTGTTCGGAGAGAGCTAGACTCAGTCTGTTGATAGAGTCATTATTAAACATGGACTTGCTATCGACCAGGAATTCCTTAAACTTTATATCTTCATAAGGCAACTTATAACTCAATTCCGTGAATATCAGCTTTTTAAATCTTTTCACATCTTCATCAGTGCCTAAGCTGTCAGCATGAATAAATACAAAATTATTATTGTAATACTCACTTATTTTTTTTGAAAGTGCTTTTTGAGCAATTTCAAGTGAAGAACTGGCCATGAATAGCGTGGGGTTTTTTACCAGTGCAGAATTGTTCTTCAGCGGAACAGGCGATACCACAGGAATACCGAGGTTTTTCGCATAGTCTGAGACTATTGAGAGATTATGGGAATAAACCGGACCAATGATAAGATCCATGTCCTTTAATTTGCCAGACTTTATCAGTCTGGTAATTTCTATCGTGTCTTCTTGAATATCATATGTATGCATGTTAATATTTAGTCCAAGGGATCGCAATGTATCACAGGCAATAAGTATTCCTTCATACATTTCCAGAAAATCGAAACTGTAGGGGTAGATCCAATCATCTGAGACTTTATTCACTGCATAGGTTTTCCTTCCTTTCACTGATTTTGATGAATCAATATCAACTCGCCGTGAGTTCTCCGATAAGTAGAATGGAAGCAAAACAGCTACATCCACTGATCCTCTGAGATCTTTCACGGGCGTATAACTTCCGGCCCTTTCAATCTTTACGGGCACTTCTTCAACGATTGCAGGAAATGTGTCGGGTTTAACCGGTTCAATCTCCTGAAATTCAGGCTTTTTAACACCTGGTATTCTCACAAAATCTCCAACCTGCGGAAATCTAAGATCTCTGTTCTCCTTCCTTAGCTGATGTACACTAAGTCCATATTGCCTGGCTATTGAAGAAAGGGTTTCTCCCATGAGTACTTTATGGTATAAATATTTACTTTCCTGATCGTCAAATTTCTGCTGAGTGCTCATGAACTCCCTTTTCGGAACAGCTATGTCAGCACCAACCGATAATTTAGTAATATCCATACCGGGGTTACTCTGAACTATTTCATCTTCCGAAACGCCGTATGATTTAGAGAGAGAATAGACTGTTTCTCCGGGTTTTAGCTTATGATAGATGAATTTTGATTCGTCTCGTTCCCTGTTGACTGTTTTAGATTCTGTCGGTTTTGATTCTGTAACCAGGCTTACAGGAATTCTGAGTGTTTGTCCATCTTTTATTCCATAAACTGCCGGCGGATTTTCCCGTGTAAGTTGCTCGACAGTAATTCCATATGCTTTTGCAATTGAATAAGATGTTTCTCCTTTTTTAATCTGGTGAATAAAATAAGCAGTTCCGGAAATAATAACTTTGTCTTTAGATCTCTCAACAAAAACCTGTGCGTTCAAAGTATTATTCAGGATCAGAACAGATATTAATATTGGAAGTGCTTTTATCCAGTTTATAATTTTCATTAGATATTTTATTAGTCTCTCTCTCTCTGATTTACAATGATTTAAGAAATATCCGGCAGTTTTGTTCAATTCTTTCAGGAACATTGTTAATATCTGCCCTGATAAATTTTTCGCCAGTTATGTTTTCAAAAAGTTCTATATACCTTTCCGACACCTGATTAACAAACGCATCTGTCATCTCAGGAATCTTTTGACCTGCCTGTCCCTGGAAACCATTGTCCATGAGCCATTCCCTTACAAATTCTTTTGATAGTTGCTTTTGCGGGAGGCCTTTTTCGAAATGTTCCTGATATTTATCGGCATAAAAATAACGCGATGAATCGGGGGTATTTATCTCATCGATCAGATAAATCTTCCCATCCTTCTTCCCAAATTCATATTTGGTATCAACAAGAATCAGGCCATGCTGCAGTGCAATTTCAGAACCTCTCATGAAAACATCCATTGTATACTTTTCAATCAAAGCGTAATCTTCTTCTGAAATAAGACCGCTGCTTATTATTTCGGAACGTGAAATATCCTCATCATGCCTGCCCTGTTCCGCTTTTGTTGTAGGAGTTATAATTGGGTTTTCAAATCGCTGGTGTTCTCTCATTCCATCCGGAATTTTAATACCGCATATTTCGCGGGCACCCGATTTATATGTTCTCCATGAGCTTCCGGTAAGAAAAGCCCTTACAATCATTTCGACCGGGAATGGTTCGCATTTATGTCCGAATGTCACTGTAGGATCGGGTGTGGCAATTTTCCAGTTTGGAACAATATCACTCGTTGCATCCAGAAATTTTGCAGCTATCTGATTAAGTACCTGCCCTTTATACGGGATACCTTTGGGAAGTACCACATCAAAGGCTGAAATCCTGTCGGAGACTATCATCAAAAGATATTTATCATCAATATTATACACGTCTCTGACTTTTCCCTTATAAATGCTCTTCTGACCAGGAAAATTGTAGTTAGAACTTAAAATTGTCTTTGTCATCTTGTTAAATAATTTCAGTTTTTTTCTCTGTGAAACTCTATGCTTCTGTATATTTTTTACCATTATTCTTCAATTTTTCCGCCTCATTTTCTTCATTCTCGTAAGCTCTGACAATCCGTTTGACCAGTTTATGCCTCACAATATCCCGTTCATCAAATTTGATTATTGAGATGCCTTCGATATTAGCAAGGATCCTCATTGCCATGAGCAGTCCTGAATCATTCTTCTTTGGAAGGTCAATCTGAGTAGTGTCACCGGTCATAATAAACTTTGAGCTCACTCCCATCCTGGTAAGGAACATTTTAAGCTGGCTTATAGTTGCGTTCTGTGCCTCATCAAGAATAACGAATGCATTTTCAAGTGTTCTTCCCCTCATAAATGCAAGTGGAGCTATCTGTACTGTTCCATCCTCCAGCCATGTTTCCAGTTTTTTGAAGGGCAGCATATCATGCAGGGCATCATAAAGAGGCTGCAGGTAAGGATCAAGCTTCTCCTTCAGATCACCCGGAAGGAATCCAAGTCGTTCTCCGGCTTCAACAGCCGGACGCGTGAGGATTATTTTTTTTACTTCACGGTCTTTTAACGCCTTCACAGCAAGAGCTATAGATGTATATGTTTTACCAGTACCTGCCGGCCCTTCGGCAATAATAAGATCGTTAGCTTTATAATCATTGACTAAAAGCAACTGATTGACAGTGCGTGCGCGGACCGGCTTACCGCTTGTTCCAAATATGATAACCTGTTCAAATTCACCATTTGATGCCGATTTCATGTGTTCTGCATCAAAGAGGTATTTTTCAATATCCTGTTCATCAAGCCGGTGATATTTCCGATAATATTCGATCAGCTCATTAAACTTTTCTGCAAATATTGTTATTTCAGATTCCTCCCCCATGCATTTAATCTCATTGCCTCTGGCCATGATTTTAATTTTAGGAAAAAAACTGCGGATTTTATCAAGCAGTGAATTGTTTGTTCCGAAGAAGACAACAGGGTCAATATCCTCAAGAAAAATAATTATCTCTGTCATTAAACCTAACAAAAATTAATGAACTGAAGTACCATTTGCCAGATTTATCAGGTAACATGGCAAATAGTTCATAAAAATATTCATTGAAAAGTACAAAGTAAGGTTATTTTTTCCTTAGAAGATTATCTTTGTTATAAGTTTTTTCGTATGCCGGTAATAACATTAACAACAGAGTGGAAGCCAGATGATATCTATTACGGAATCATTAAAGGAAAGCTTAGCAGCAGGTGTCCTGGAACAATCATAGTTGATAATGCCGGAAATATCCCTGCATTTAATATATCTCATGCCTCATTTATTATAAGAAATACCTATAATCATTATCCTAAAGGTTCAGTACATATCATCTGTGTTCATTCTGAAGCAAAAAGGGACCAGGATCATCTTATTGTAAGAGCCAAGGAACATTTTTTCATAGGAACTGACAATGGTATTTTCAACCTCATTCTAAATTCCGATCCTGATGAAGTAATAAAAATAGATAACAATGGAACTTCCGATGAACTTGAAATTTTCGCTAGAGCTGCTTCAGATCTTATTACCGGTAAAAAACCATCAGACCTCGGGAAATCTGTCAGATCGATTAGTGAAAGAGTTCCCTTGCGGGCAACAATAGATAAGGATGTAATCATTGGAAGTATAATCTTCATCGACTCGTATGGGAATGCTATTTCAAATATAACCAGGGAAGTTTTTTACAGAGTATTTGAAAACAAAGCCTATCGGATCCTTATACAAAGCAATAAAAATTACACAGATCAGATTTCACTAAAATACGGTGATGTACCTGTGGGCGAGATGCTCGCAAGATTCAACCAGCTTGATCTTCTTGAAATATCAATCAATGGGGCAGATGTATCTGAATTACTCAGTCTGTCAGTCGGATCGGTATTGCGTATTGATATTGCCAATAAAGCTGCATCACCTAACCGTCTATTTTAAAACAGGAACTTATGAATGATAGGGAAAAAAGCCTGGAGGAGTTTAACAGGCTTCTTGACATAATAAATAAACTCAGGGCAGAGTGTCCATGGGACATGAAACAGACAAACGAAAGCCTCAGGAAACTTACAATCGAAGAGACTTATGAATTGGCTGATTCAATTTTCTCCCACAGTGATGAAGGCATAAAAAACGAGCTTGGTGACCTTATGCTTCATATCGTTTTTTATGCCAAAATCGGAGCCGAAAAAGGTGTTTTCACGATGGCAGAAGTCCTTGAAGGTATCAACAAAAAACTTATTTACAGGCATCCGCATGTATTTGGTGATGTTAAGGTTACGGGTGCATCGGAGGTTGAAGAGAACTGGGAACAACTTAAAATCAGAGAAGACAAGGGCTACAAACCTGTACTTTCAGGTGTTCCATCTTCATTACCTGCGATAGTTAAAGCGAACAGGATTCAGGAAAAAGTACGAGGTGTGGGTTTTGACTGGGAGAAACGTGAACAGATATGGGATAAAGTACTTGAGGAGATCTCTGAGCTTAAAGAGGAGATAGAAAACCATAATACCGAATCGATAGAATCAGAACTTGGCGATGTGCTATTCTCAATAATTAATGCTTCGCGTCTTTATAATATTGATCCTGAAGCCGCATTAGAAAAAACTAACAGGAAATTTATCAGGAGGTTTAATTATCTCGAGAAAGAAACGATGACAAAAGGGATATCACTTCATGATATGACTCTCGATGAGATGAATGTGATTTGGGAGGAAGCGAAGAAAGAGGATTAACCCCCCTTTAGGGGGGACGGGGGGCCACAAAAACGGTAGCTCAGCAGTTGATAAATTATTTTAGCTGCTATAAAATCAGGTGATTTATTTGTTGCAGAAGGACACAATTCAACCACATCAAATCCAACGACATTCCTAGCTTTTATAACATCCCTCAAAAAATGCATAAGTTCAAAATAAGCAGGTCCGCCTGGTTCGGGAGTTCCTGTCGATGGCATTATTGATGGATCAAACACATCCAGATCAATAGTGATATAGACATTCTCAGTAAGTTTGTCAAGAACTTTTTTATACAAACTCTTATCATAATAAAGCTCGTATGAATAGAATATTCTGTCCCTCTGAACGAATGGCAATTCCTCAACCGACATGCTTCTGACACCAACCTGTAAAATAGGTGCATATTCGCGTGCCCTGGCCATGGCACATGCATGGTTAAACTCCGAACCTTCATATATCTGTCGCAGATCAGCATGAGCATCAAGCTGTAGTATTGTAAGATTTTCAAAAGATTCAGAAAAAGCTTTTATTGCTCCAATGGAAACTGTATGGTTTCCGCCTATGATGACAGGAAATTTCTTTTCTGAAATAAGTGAGCATGTCTTGCTGTATACAGCATTTACAAGTTTCAGAGGTGTTTCTTTCTCTGAAAGAGGTGCAATTGTATTTATTCCTTTCAGATGAGCTTCTGAAGAGGTTTCTATATCATAGAATTCAAGGTTTACAGATGCTTCGAGAATTGCATCAGGACCTTTATCGGCTCCTTTCATCCATGTGCTTGTCTCATCGTATGGCACAGGAACAATGATTATTTCCGATTCCTGATAATTATAGACTACCTCATTGCCGCCGAAGTTCATAATACTGATTTTAGTCCTCTAATATCGTTTACCCCCTTTCTTATTTCCCCCAAGGGGGCCGAGCGTTAAAAAATTGCCTGGTAGGCAATTTTAGCGAAGGAGCCAGACTGCCGCGGTGGCCTTCGCTCAACCTGGCCCCTCCCTAAAATCAGCCAAAAGGCTGATTTCTTAACGGTCGGTCCCCTTCCCCCTTGGGGGAAGGTTGGGAAGGGGGTCAATAACACTGATTAAATGAAAAAGAATTTATCATTAAAAAATTTGATAAACTTGTTCTATTCCGTTTTTGGTTTGGGAGTTGTTTTCTTCTTTTTCTTTTCTGCTGCAGGAGCCGGATTTTTTTTGGCTGGTTTTTCTTTCGGTGCTTTTTCTTCAGCAGCTTTTTCAGGTTCCTCCTTAACGAGAAGGTTGAGTTTATGAAGGATATTATACCATTGAGCAACCTTTTTAATGTCGCTGGTATAAACTTTATCCTTTGAGTATTCCGGAAGTACCCCATCAAACCAGGCTTTCAGTTTGGCAGTATCTGTTTTTGAGTCTATTGCAGGTCCGCCGTTCTCCTTTTCGTGTATAAGGTCAAATACCTTCCCCAAGGGCATATCCTCCTTATCAGTAAAAATTGCAATGTCTTCCAGCGAGCTTACTTTAGCTGAGCCATAAGCACTGCTTCTTTTTTTTGTTTCAAGGTGTTCTACTATTATTGCATTCTTTCCCTGGGCAATAAATTTAAAAAGCCCCGGTTCTCCGGAAATTGCCAGAATATCTTTTAAAATCATTTCTTATTTATTTAAATACAAAATTAATTTTAGAATTGTAAAGTCGGTTTCATAACTGACTTTTTTTTAAAAAATCAACGTCAGTTCATGTTCCGTTCCTTTTTTATCTTTTCGTATGCCTCATTAACCATAGCAAATTTCTCATCAGCAGATTTTCTTATATCATCACCAAGATGGCTTACCTTATCGGGATGATATTTCATAGCCATCTTCCGGTAGGCTTTTTTAACATCATCATTTGATGAAGATGGATCTAATTCAAGAATTTTATAAGAAGAATCTGTTTCAGGAATAAACATATTCTTTATTGATAAAAAATCGCCTGAAGCAACTCCCAGATATGATGAAATTCTTTCGATGATCTGAATTTCTGAAGGGTGAATCACACTGTCGGCCAGTGATACATTAAATAACAGATGTAATAATTGCAGCCGCGATGAATAATCCATGTTCCCTTTTATCTGCAGGCATACATCCCGCACCGGGATTTCTTGTTTAAGTATGTCTTTTAGCATTAGCAGGGCCTGTTTCGCTGATTCCTGTCCGAATTGACTGACAAAGAACTGTTTAACATAATCAAGTTCCGATTTTACAACTTTACCGTCAGCTTTCATAACTGCTGCCACAAGAACAAGGAGGCTCATCCCGAAATCGCCCTGACTAGTTCTTGCGGTTCCGGCAGTATAAGTGGTAGTATGAACCGTAGTGCTGTCTATCATAGAGCCTACCAGAAAACCGAGCAAACCTCCTATCGGTCCTCCCATAGCAAATCCAAGTCCTCCTCCAATCCATTTTCCAAATATTCCCATATTCAGGATTGAGTTTTTATATAATACAAAATATCATCATTAATCTTCATAATAGCTGGTATGATCATATCATTTTCTGAGTTATATATTATATAATCCGATAGCTTTATCCTGGCTTCATCATCCATCTGGTTCTTCATCCTTTCAAGAACCTGTTCCCGTGAAAGCTTATTCCTCTGTATAACTCTTTCCATTCTCTGTTCAACGGGAGCCACAACTGTAGCAACCTTGTCAACGAAATCAGAGGCTCCGCTTTCGAAAAGTATTGCTGCCTCCATAATCACGTATGGTGCTGATTGTTCCAGCACCCAATTCATGAAATGATTAAAAACAACTGGATGAACAAGAAGATTTACCTGTTGAAGAAGACTATTGTCATTAAAAATAATATTAGCCAAATCCATCCGGTCCAGGCTTCCGTTAACATAAAGGTTTTTCCCGGCGATGGAATTAAGCTTATTAATGATCTCACCATCCTTTTCCATTATTTCACTTGCTTCACGATCAGCCGAAAAGACAGGTACTCCGAGGACATCGAAAACCCTGCAAACAGATGTTTTCCCACTACCGATGCCACCAGTAATTCCCAATTTAAACCGTACTTGTCTTTCGTTTATCATTAAGGTATCTCCGGGATAAAATGTCAATGTTTCTTTTTAATATCAGGCTTATTATCAGGTATGCCAGATGAATTTGCGACAACCTTATCAAGAGTAAAAAAGAGAGTGTCAGGCTTAATTGAGGTGATCTCACAACCCGATCTCATCTGTATATTCAGGCTTTTAGCAAGACCCGATGTTATAATATAATAATTTAAGGTTTTATCACCCGGAGCTCTTTTGTAATTTACTTTTGAAATGTCAATGATGAGTGGTGTTTTTCTGCCTGAAATTTTCAGTTTAAGTATTGAATAGCCAGGACCCTTGAGATAAAGGTCTAGGTCATTTGGCTGATCACTATTTATTACCCTTTCCCTGGGTATGTTAATGTACTTAACCTGGTATTTGATTCCGGCTTCAATTTCTTTTCCAAGGGAATTCACGTACCATAGGATAAAAGAAAGAAAAAGGAAGAAAGCAAAAACAGCTATATCTCTGTTGATTACTCTTGCTCCCTTCTTCATAAGGATTTCTTTCCGTATACCATTTTCCCCTTTCACGAAAGGTTAATGTAAAAAATTGGTTATAATTCGTCAGCTGAAGGATCTTTCAAAAGAGCGTTTTTATCTATTCTCAGCTTTACATCCCCGCCAACATCAACAGTTACATAATTATCCTTCACTTCATATATTTTCCCATAAATTCCTCCTGTGGTTATTACTTTATCACCTTTTTTCAGGGAGCTTCTGTAGCTGGTCATCTCCTTCTGCTTTTTCATTTGTGGTCTGATCATGAAGAAGTAAAAAACGACAAAAACAAGAATTAGTGGAAGGAAAGTCACAAGGGGGTTCGTCTGTCCGCCTGCTCCGGCAGGTTGACCCATCAAATACAAATAAGCAAAATTGGTCATTGTTTCAATTATTAATTATTATTATTTATTATTGGTTACTACCTCTGCGGTTATTTTTAATAATACAACAGGTTTAGAGGCGTTCGATTTCACAGTTATAGTTTTTGTCTGCATCCCGCTCCTGCCTGAAGTATCAAATACAACTTCCAGGTTTCCATTGGCTTCCGGAGGAATTGGTTTTGTATCATATTTTGGAACAGTGCATCCGCAAGTAGTGGTAGCGGAAGAGATGACAAGATCTCCTGTTCCTTTGTTTTCGAATGTAAAAGTATAACTGATCTTTTCGCCTTCTGCAACTTTTCCAAAATCGTGCTGATATTCCCTGAAAACTATCTCGCTCGTTCTGGCGCTATTCTTATTAGAAGTGGAATCAGATGAATTCTTTCCAGTCCTGCTTCCGCAATTTGAAGCTATTATAGCAACCAGTATCAAAGATATTACAGTGATCTTTTTCATAAAACAGATCTTATTTTTATCCATCAACTTTCGTCTGTTAATGATTCGCCGACAAGCCCTCTTCCAAACTTGTTAAAAATGCCTTCATCGCGGATTTCTTTAACAATATTATCGAGAATACCGTTGACAAATGTACTGCTTTTTGAAGTACAATAGTATTTGGCGATCTCAATGTATTCATTCAGCGTGACCTTTACCGGTATTTCAGGGAATTCAAGTATTTCTGTTATTGCAAGCTGCATCACGAGGATATCCATTAGGGCAATTCTGTCAACTTCCCAGTTTGTAGTATTCTTATCAATGAGTTCAGAACATTTTTTTGAGTGAAGGATGGCTTTTCTGAATAATATTTTTACAAATTCCTCATCCTCAGCGTTTTTAAATAAAGGCATCAGTAGAGTTTTTTCTCCTGAGTCTGTCTTAAATTTTTTCAGGGTTTTCTCAACCATAGATGAAATGTATTCCATGTCATCATTCCAATATATGCTCTGTTCTTCAAGGTTTGAGTTAAGATCTTCTGAATTTGAAAACAGCTCGGTAATAAGTCTTATAATAAACTTTTTATCCGACAGGTAATTCTCATTTTCCGATTTCATATACTCCTCGTAGGCCTCCCATACTATCATTTTATTGTAAAGCAAGCGTGGAATATGTGAATGATTAACCCAGGAAAGCTTTTTAGAGGATATATATTTCTTAAATTCAATGTTTTTCCTGAGTTGGGAGATAACCTGATTATCTATAAATCTACGCTTTGGATTTAAATCTTCATGAGATGGCATTCTTTTCTGAAGAGCCTGATCGATCTTCTCTCCGGCTATATCGGCAACTTCAAGAACAAGCAGCAACAGATAGTGATAAAGATCGTAGCTCTTACCAATGCTGAACATCAACTCTTTCTCTGCCTGTGCGAGATTGTCATCCTCCCTGCGGTTAAAAGCATAAAGAGCCATCAGGGCTTTTATACGTAGTAATCTTCTGCTTATCATTTATAAAGAACCTCAAATTTCCGCTGCAAAAATACTCTTTTTCCCTTAGCCTCAAAACAAGTATGCAAAATTAAGAACAAATAATCTGTCACGTTTTGATTTGAGAAAATAATTGTTACATTTGACAATACAAAACAAAACCCTAACACTAACTGACTTAGAAATGGAAGAAGAAGCCGGAATACAGGAAGTCATAAACGTGCATGATGAAAAAATTATAAAGGAAGAAATTTTCACCAAAGTGGTACGTGCCGGAAAGAGAACCTATTTTTTTGATGTGAAAGCCACGAGGAAAGATGATTATTATCTTACTATCACTGAAAGCAAGAAGCGTTTAGGCAAAGAAGGGAAAGTGTTTTACGAAAAACATAAGATCTTCTTATATAAAGAAGATTTTGAAAAGTTTTCAGAAGGTTTGAAGGATGCAGTTACTTATATTGGTAACGGTAAAGACGAAACGATTGCTGCTGAACCGGCATCTTTTACTGAAAAAAGGGAAGAAAAGAGTACTCTGGCAGCAGAAGAATTCACAAACGTCGAATTTGAAGATCTTGGCAAGAAGTGAACAGGACTATCTAAATGTCTGATTATATACTCCTTATTCTGGGGATCATTTTTATGATCATAGGGATAATCGGGTGCCTGGTTCCTGTATTACCCGGACCTCCAATTAGTTTTATTGGGTTACTGTTTCTTCATTGGTCAAGGTTCGGTCAATTTTCAAAACCTACATTAGTTATACTTGGTGCAATTGCTGTAATAGTGACTGTTCTTGATTATATTGTTCCGGTGTGGGGAACAAAAAAATTCGGCGGTTCCAAATACGGAACAAAAGGCGCCACTGTTGGTTTGGTTATAGGATTTTTCCTTGGTCCGCTGGGTATAATCCTAGGTCCGTTAATAGGTGCTTTTATTGGGGAAATGATATTCAAAGATGATATGAGCTATGCTTTTAAGGCCGGGTTCGGAAGTCTGCTGGGCTTCCTTACAAGTATCGGACTTAAATTAGCTGCTTCGTTTGCGATGACTTTTTATTTTGTGAAGGAGCTTATTTCTTAATTCTTACCCCCATCCCCCTAAAGTGGGTGATTTCGTATATATTAACAAAAGAATTATATTATAAATACAAAAAATGCAATGGGTCATGCCATGGCGTGGCTTAAAGCATACCTAATATACTGCTAAACAAACCCATACGAGCTCAATCCTTTATATGGGTAAAGAGGGCCAACTACATTCCCAGTGTCGCCACCATCACCGCTTTGATAGTATGCAACCTGTTTTCAGCTTCGTCAAAAACTATTGAATGTTTTGATTCGAAGACATCTTCTGTCACTTCCATCCCATCGAGACCAAATTTCTTAAAGATATCCTCTCCAACTTTTGTATCTCTGTTATGAAATGCTGGAAGGCAATGGAGAAATTTGACCGATGGGTTTCCTGATTTTTCAATTGCCTTAATATTTACCTGGTAGGGTTTCAATAGTTTTATTCTCTCCTCCCAGACAGAATCTGGTTCGCCCATTGATACCCACACATCGGTATACAGAAAATCAGCATCTTTAACTGCTTCACCAACATTTGAGGTAATGGTTATCTTTGCTCCAGTCTCTTTTGCTATTGTCCGGCATTTTGCCACCAGGTCTTCGGACGGCTGGTATTCTTTTGGGGCTGCAATTCTGAAATCAATGCCCATTTTGGCAGAGCCAACCATAAGAGAATTACCCATATTGTACCGGGCATCTCCAAGGTAGCAAAAAACCATCTTGTTAAGGGGTTTATCCGAATGTTCTATCATTGTTAGAAAATCGGCAAGGATCTGGGTAGGATGAAATTCATTTGTCAGTCCATTCCACACAGGAACGCCAGCATATCGTGCAAGCTCTTCAACTATATCCTGACCATAACCACGGTATTCAATTCCGTCATACATACCACCAAGTACCCTGGCAGTATCTTTCATCGACTCTTTCTGACCAATCTGCGAACCTGTCGGCCCAAGGTAAGTTACATGCGCTCCCTGATCATAAGCAGCGACTTCAAAAGCGCAACGAGTTCGTGTTGAGGCTTTTTCAAAAATAAGTGCAATATTCTTACCCTTTAGGTGCTGTTTTTCAGTGCCATTATGTTTTGCTTCTTTCAGTTTCGCGGCCAGATCGAGGAGATAGGCAATCTCATCAGGAGTAAAATCAAGCAGTTTAAGAAAATGACGTTTGTGAAGGTTTATTGACATAATTTTATGATTAAAAGATAAAAGACAAAAGTAAAAAGATAAAAGTAAAAAGGTAAAATCAGAATACTAAAATTTTAAACCACGGAGTGTCACGGAGTTTTCAAGGAGTCAAATGGATTAATTCTCCCTATCACCTCTTCTCCCACTCTCCTTTTCTTACCGTCGGTCATCCTCATATTCCATTGTAATCTTTGATCCATATTTCTTGTCAGCCAGCTTAAAAGCTTCAGTGATAACGCTTTTTTTGCCACCATGTTTGATAAAATTAAGGCATGCTTCTATTTTGGGAGCCATACTGCCTTTTGCAAATTGACCCTCTTTCAGATATTTCAGAGTGTCATTATAGTTGAGAAATTCTTTTATCTCCTGGCCGGGTTTTTTATAATTGATATAAATATATGGAACATCGGTAAGTATATAGAATTCATCAGCACCAATCTGTGTCGCCAGCAGTGAGGAGGCCAGGTCTTTGTCAATAACTGCTTCTGCGGGCCTGACATCATTCTTTTCATCAATATAGACAGGCACACCCCCACCCCCGGCAGCAATTACAATATTGCCTTTCCTGGCGAGATCACATATAATTGATTCATTAATTACACCCACAGGAACAGGGGAAGGAACAACTCTCCTGAATCCGCCCAGTGTTTTGACCTCCTCTTTGAATATCCAACCTTTCCTTGAAGAAAGGTCATCGGCCTGTTCCTTCGAATATATCTTACCGACTCTTTTCTGCGGGTCGGTGAATGCGGGATCATTAATATCAACCACAACCTGAGTGACAATGCAAATAACATTTTTAGCAAGCCCATACTTATTCAAAACATTTCTGAACATCCGTTCGATCATATACCCGATTCCTCCCTGGGAGTCAGCCACACAAATATCGACAGGCATCTGTGAAATACCATATAACTGTTCTCCCGCATCATTCCTCATAAGGATATTGCCTACCTGAGGTCCGTTGCCATGAGTTATTACCAGGTCGTAACCATCATTTATCAGAAAGATAAGGTTTTCAAGAGTTTCAGTAGTGTTTTGTTCTTGTTCATCAATCGTTCCGGCCTGATCTCCTCTTAACAATGCATTTCCGCCTAGAGCAACAACAGCGAGTTTCTTTTCCATAGAATTAATTTCTGAAGGACCAAAAGTACCAAAATTCAAAGAATTCACCATCCGAATAATAAGAATTGAAATCATAATGCTCTCTGTTTATTTAGAGGCTTCACCCGATTAATCTCATAAATATCAACTGTTAGGACTGAAGTAAAAAAAAAAATACTACATTTACGAAACTCAAAATACTATCAGATAAGTGAGATTCAGCTATGTATTGTTCATTGCGGTAATCTTCGCAATAACAGGTTTCTCCTGTAAAGAAAAAGGGGGGAAATATATAAATCAGGGAGAAATCCATTATAACATAGATTATACCGGTAATTTTGGAACAATGCCCAAAGAAGTTCTTCCCAAAAACCTTATTGTATCATTTAAAAACAACAAGATTCTCTTCGAGATGATTTCATCTTTTGGAAACTCCGGAATACTCAATCTGGCTAATCCTGATAAAGGAATATTCGACACTTATTTCAGTCTTTTTACTCTAAAATACTTCTACGCGGTTCAACCTGGAGAACAGTTTCCCGGGTTTGAAGCGATGCAAGGCATAGTAATCAAAAAAACCGCAAAGACTTCTGTAATTTGTGGGTTCAACTGTAAAAATGCCGAAGTTACCTTCCCGGCAGACAGAAACAAAATATATGAAATATGGTATACTGAGGAGATAAAAGTTAAGAATCCAAATACCGCAACTCCTTTCAGCCAGATTGACGGAGTATTAATGAGCTTTTTCTTTTTTCTGGGACCTGCAGAACTTCATTTCGATGCAGAGACAGTTTATAAAAAGCAAATACCTGATGAGACATTCGAAAGAAGAGACAGATTCATAAGGGTATCAAGAGAGGAAATCGACAAGTTCATCAATAAAATGATCAGCCTTTAGGATGCAGGGCAGTTTTTTTTGTGTAAGGCTCAAAATTATTACCTTTGGGTTGCGTTTAAAAAACGATAACTGTCTTGAAAAAACTTTACCCTGAGATGAATAAAGAGAAGGAAGATTCCGGTAAAAAGAATACAAAAACTTCGAAAAGTCCAATAAAATCCAAATCCTTCATTACAGATGAAAGGATCAAATTTGTAATAGGCATTCTTATCACTGGCTTTGCAATTTATCTGCTATTGGCTTGTGTTGCCTTTCTCTTCTGGTGGAAAACTGATCTTAGCATTGCTGATTCAGATATAGTATCAGGGCCCGATATCGCAGTTAAAAACTGGTCAGGCAAAAGCGGCCATTTCCTTGCTAAAATGATAATCAACAATGGATTTGGATTTGGTGCATTTTTTATTCCTTTGATTTTTGGTACTATTGGATTATATCTTCTCAAGTTCCCTAATATCAAGCCATTTAAACTTATAGCTAAGTTTTCTTTTGCGACTATCATCCTTTCGCTTATACTTGGGTTTATCTTTAGCAAATCAAATGTTTACCTGGGTAGCGGTCCGGGAGGCGCCCAGGGATATCATATCGTAAAGTGGATGAATGCATTCATGGGTATGATTGGAACCGGGATTATTCTCACCTTTATTACAATATCATATCTTGTTTTTGCTCTGAGAGTCAAACCTGAGTCATTCGGTTTTAAACTGCCTGCATTCCTTAAATTTAAAAAACATCGTGATGGTCAGAATCTTGTTATGGGGTCTGACACATTGACAGAGCCCGGGATTGACCCGCTAATTCCTGCGGTGAAGTCCACCTATGAAAAGGTACATGAAAATGACAAAGTTGAGTTTGTAGTCAGAACTACAAATCAGTATGCCGAAGAAGACGATGATTCAGATGATGAAATTCCGGAGAGTCCTTCCACAGGTTCCATAATCCGCGATTTTGACAAAAACGACTCTTCAATACCGCACAAAGAGGATGTACCTATCAATATTACACGCCCTGAAGCAACAGATACTCTCCCGGCTCATGAGGTCGACAGAATTATGGGAGACTATGATCCGCGTCTCGATCTCTCAAGGTACAAATTCCCTCCCGTCTCAATTCTGAAAGAACACAAATCAGAGAGTGCTTTCGATAATTCGGAAGTTTTTGAGAACAAGGAAAACATTATAAAAACGCTTGGAGATCATAAGATCAGCATAAAAAGCATTTCAGCAACTGTGGGTCCAACAGTAACGTTGTATGAGATTGTCCCGGAGCGTGGAGTTAGACTAGCGCGTATAAAATCGCTTGAGGATGATATTGCCCTAAATCTTTCAGCACTTGGAATAAGAATCATAGCGCCCATTCCCGGAAGAGGAACTGTAGGAATCGAGGTTCCTAATAAAAAACCTGAAATAGTCTCAATGCGATCACTTATCACTTCGAAAGCCTTTCAGGAGACAAAATTCGATATTGCGCTTGCCCTTGGAAGAACTATTACGAATGAACCTTATATAGTCGATCTGACTAAAATGCCCCATCTTCTTGTTGCAGGAGCAACCGGACAGGGAAAGTCTGTCGGGATAAACGCAATAATAACCTCAATCCTGTACAAGAAGCATCCTGCCGAGGTTAAATTTGTTCTAATCGATCCCAAAAGAGTGGAATTACCTCTTTATATGAAGATCGAAAGACATTTTCTTGCGAAGCTTCCTGATGAAGAGGATGCTATTATCACAGATACCCAAAAGGTTATTAAAACACTCAATTCATTATGCATTGAGATGGACAACAGGCTTGAGCTACTGAAAGCAGCCCAGTCGCGAAATATAAAGGAGTATAATGAGAAATTTATTTCAAGAAAGCTAAGTCCGGAAAAGGGACATAAATACCTGCCATATATAGTTTTAATAATTGATGAGTTTGCCGACCTGATAATGACTGCAGGAAGGGAAATAGAAGGACCTATTGGAAGGTTAGCCCAACTTGCCAGGGCAATCGGAATACATCTTATCATCTCTACCCAGCGGCCATCTGCAAATATTATCACCGGATTTATAAAAGCAAATTTTCCTACAAGAATCGCTTTCCGCGTATTTTCATCAATAGATTCGCGCACTATTCTTGATGCTACAGGTGCGGACCGGCTGGTTGGCCGTGGTGATATGCTTGTTTCTTCAGGTAATGAACCGGTTAGGGTACAATGTGCTTTTATCGACACTCCGGAAATCGAAGAGCTTACCGATTTCATTGGTTCTCAGAAAGGTTATGCCGACGCTATGCATCTTCCTGAATATGTTGACGACAGTGAATCGGGTGTAGTCGATGTTGATCTTCGTAAAAGAGATCCTATGTTCGATGAAGCAGCCAGGCTGGTTGTTCAGCATCAGCAGGGTTCAACTTCGCTTATCCAGAGAAAGCTTTCAATAGGATATAACAGAGCAGGTAGAATTATTGACCAGCTTGAAGCCGCAGGAATTGTAGGTCCGTTTGAAGGAAGTAAAGCAAGAGACGTTCTTTGTACTGATTTTATTGCTTTGGAACAGATTTTGAAGCGTCTTGAGTAAAACTATTAAGATGAGAGCCACTTCAATCTATATTTTCCTTCTTCTGATATCGCTGAATTCAAACGCGCAGAACGACCAGGAAGCTACCAAGATCCTTGACAGATTCGCTGAAAACGCTCTAAAAGCGCCTTCTGTATCCATGAAATTCAAGCTGATAACTATAAACCAGACTGATAATACAAATGATACTCTGGAAGGATCTGTTATTCTCAGCAAGGATAAATATAAACTCGACCTTCCTGATAATATTATCTGGTTTAATGGTGAAACATCATGGAGTTATCTCCTTGCAGAAAAAGAGGTTACAATTACCAAGGCTGTTAAAAAAGACAATACATTTCAAAGTCGTCCTTCACTGATATTCACAATGTACAAAAAGGGATATAAGTGCCGGCTTATTGAGGAGAAGGCAGATTCATATATTGTTGACCTTTATCCTGAAGATATAAAGAGTGAGTTGCTCAGGGTGAGACTCTCGATAGGGAAATCTCTTTTGAATCTCATTAGTCTTGAATATAAGAGAAGGGATGGTATTATAAACACTCTGTATGTCAATGAATATGATCTGAAAGTTAATCCTGAACCGGGTATCTTTGTCTTTCAGCCCGGAAAATTCAAGGATGCGGAGATTATTGATATGCGTTAATCAGTGGAAAAATCTCTTTCCGGATACACAACACGGATATGATAGATATTTGAAAGTCGTTTTTTAAAGGCGCTTTTAATATCAGATATATCTTTGAAAGTAAGAGGGATATCAGAGAATTGTCCATCCTGTTCCTGCAGGCATACAATTCTTTCAACAAGCTCGCTGATAGATTCTTCTGAATATTTTATCAGACTTCGTGAAGAGGCTTCCACTGCATCTGCCATCATAATAAGTGCAGTCTCTTTTGAAAATGGCTTCGGACCAGGGTAGGTAAAATCTTTCTCCTTACTTGTATCCCATGGGTGCATATCAGTGTATTTCTTGAAAAAATAGTATGCAACGGTTGTCCCATGATGCGTCTTTATAAAGTCTATAATCTGAACAGGTAATTTGAAATTTTTTGCAAGTATTACTCCGTTTTTGACATGATTTATAATCACTTTAACGCTATCCTCCGGATTCAGATTCTCGTGAGGACTTAATCCATCAGTTTGGTTTTCAATATAGTAGTTAGGATTTGCAATTTTACCTATATCGTGATAGAGGGCACCAGTTCTAACAAGAAGAAGGTTGGCACCGGTTATTCTTGCTGCCTCCTCAGCCAGATTTGCAACCTGAAGTGAATGCTGGAAGGATCCGGGAGCCTCCTCTGCAAGTTTTCTTAACAGTGGTTGATTTGTATCTGCAAGTTCAAGCAATGTAGCATCTGAAAGAAACAGGAATCTCTTTTCAAATACTGAAATAATTGGATAACTTATAAGTACAAGAAGTCCATTGCCGGCAAACATGCAAAAGACAGACAACTTAATTTTCTCAAAACTGCTGTCGTGCATTAAACATAAACCAAGATAAAGAGCTGAATAGCACACTATGACAAAAAGAGCAGTTATAAATAGTTTAGCTTTCCTATATATATTTGACAATGTAAAGATTGCAACCATCCCCGAGATAAAACTTATAAAAATGAAAACAAACGGTTCAGGAACCATAAATCCGGATAGCATAATAGTTACCAGCAGGATAAATAATGCAAGCCTGGCGTCGTAGAATGTTCTGATAACAACCGGTATGATCACAAAAGGAATAAGGAACAATACATTCTGATCGGTAAAAGTTATTACATACCTGGTTAAGCAAACGAAAGAGAGAATAATAAGTATAATAAAGAGTGTCTTTCGTGTAACTTCAAGGACTTCAGAACGGAAATGAGAAAGAAAAAGCCAAAGGACCAGGTAGCATGACGAAACAAGAATAAAAATTCCAAGAATTCTGATCCAACTCTCTTTTGATTCGTGCGGCCAGATAGCAACGACGATTATCATACTCAGTATGAAATAGATAAGATTTAATATATATTTTCGGGTTGGCTTCCAAAGATTCTGAAACTCAGACATTGGCGATAAATTTGATAACGGGGTTTTAAATTGCAAAAATAATCCAATTATTTTGTGTATTAAAACAATAGGTAATTTTATATTGTAAAGACAGGTCTGAGACCTGTCTCTACTTTCAGGATTATTACTAATTTTGAAACAAATAATTGACACATGGGGAATTTTATATGTGAGAATGTATTTGTACCATTAAGATCGGGTCCATCTCACAAGTCAGAGATGCTGAGTCAGGTCCTGTTTGGTGAGAAATATTCGGTGAGGGATACAGCCGGCAGCTGGATCAAAATCGAAACAGTTTTCGACAGCTATTCGGGATGGATCGACAGTGCACATATTCAACAATCCACTGATGACAGCAATTCCAGTGGCCATGTATTGAACAGGTCGCTTCTGTGCTATAAAAACGATAAGACAAAAATGGTGCTTGAGGCAGGTTGTGAAATATTCAACCCCGAGTTTGAGAAGAAAATATTTTTTGCTGGCCAAAATCAGTATTCAACTGGTTCTGAATTTAACAACAATATTATAACAACAACCGACTCTCTTGCTGACTCGGCTATGAAATACATCAACAGTCCCTACATATGGGGCGGGCGTATACCTTCGGGAATTGATTGTTCCGGATTTACCCAGCTTATTTATAAAATACATGGTATTCCAGTTCCTCGGGATAGCTGGAAACAGGCTGAAACAGGTAAAAATATTGATTTCATTGACCAGGCCGAACCTGGGGATCTTGTCTTTTTCGATAATGACAGAGGTAAAATTTCACATGTAGGTATGATCTTGTCAAAGGGACTGGTTATCCACGCCTCCGGCAGGGTAAGAATAGATTCTATTGATCACCAGGGTATTTTCAAACCAGAAATCGGTGGCTACTCCCATAAACTTAGGACTATAAGAAGAATCGTCTGATTGTCGTGCAAGTCATTCAAGTCGTGCATCATAAGAATTAAATAAAGATCAGCAAGACCGGCAAGACAGGTAAGCCTACAAGCCTATTTTTGCATTTATACTTCTAAGGATCGCCTCTTCCGCAGCAACAGTTTTTGATTCTATTTCCTCACCTCTTGTAAGAACACCTGTAACAAAAGCTTTATCTTTCAGACCTGAAGCATTGATCTTAACATTCAGGAATGCGCCTTTAATGCACGATCGAAGTGCTAATGCCCCTACACCTGCATCGCTTATGGAATTGGGATTTCCAGTCTCAATCATTTCCCTTATCAATTCGAATCCGGAAAAAGCAGTCTCCATCACTTTTAAGGGAACAAGAGTTGCATTTTTTGTTGCTTCCTCGATTGCAATATCTCTCAGCTTCTTCTCATCCTCAGACTTTTTTGAAAGTGAGAATGCTTCCATTATCCTGTTGAATGCCCTGGTATCCTCATCAACCATCAATAAAAGATTATTCTGAATTATTTTGCCCTGTTCAGCACGGTCTGAAAACTCTTTCCAACGGTCGTCCCATCCTCTTTTGTGACTCGACAGGTTGGCAACCATTGTACCAAGAGCGACACCGAGTGCTCCAATATAAGCAGAAACGGAGCCTCCGCCAGGAGCAGGTGAATCAGAAGCAGTCTCTTCCATAAATGACTTCAGATTCATCTCAATCAACTTATGTTCACTTTTATCAGCCATTACAAATTCAATTATTTTTTCCATTGGTTTAAATGGATGAATATCATTCAGCCCCATAGACCTTATTGCTATACTTATTAGTTCCTCATCAGATATTCCGGAAGAACGCTGTTGTTTAGCAAGAAAGTATCGTCCGGCATCAAGCAAAGACTTAAGCGGAATCAATCCTACAAGTTCAGACCCGGTAACTCTAACTCCTCTGGCATCAGCTTTACGGCATACTTCATCGAATGCGATATGAACAGGTGTTACAGAGATATTTGTAAGATTCATGGAAATCTGCGCTATTCCGTATTCTTCAATAAACCAGCCAATGGCTTTAACGGATTTCAATGAACCCGGGATCATAACTTTCTCACCATTTTGGTCCTTGATAATCTTTCCTGTAATTTTATCTCCTTCTCTGGCTGGTCGCCCCTTCTCTCTGACATCGTAAGCAATCGCATTGGCACGTCTTATTGAGGTGGTATTAAGATTCACGTTAAATGCGACAAGAAAGTCTCTTGCGCCTACGGCAGTAGCACCAGCTCTTTCATTGAATTCATTGGGTCCGAAATCGGGTTTCCAATCCGGATCAGAAAGTTTTTTTCTGAGTCCTTCATACTCACCTGATCTGCAGTTTGCCAGGTTTCTTCTTTCAGGTTTGCTGGCAGCATACTCATAACAATAAACAGGGATGCCTAATTCATTGCCAATCCTTTCTGCTACTTTATGAGCGACAGAAACTGCATCTTCCATTGTTATTCCGGAAACCGGCACAAACGGGCAAACGTCAGTGGCACCCATTCTAGGATGCGCTCCGTGATGTTTTGACATATCAATTATCTCTGATGCCTTTTTAACCGAGAGAAATGCAGCTTCAGAAACAGCTTCCGGGTTACCTACAAATGTTACTACAGTTCTGTTTGTGTCCTTTCCCGGATCCACATCAAGCAATTTCACTCCCTCCACAGACTCAATAACATCAGTTATCTGCTTAATTATTTCCATATCGCGCCCTTCACTGAAATTCGGAACACATTCTATTATCTTCTTCTCCATAAAAAATAATTTGTTTTTCTTTTTATCCTACTGTCTCTAAAGAGGTGTTAATTCTGTGTCGTATTTTGCCCCTCTGCTCCCGCTTAGGCGGGATTAATTCTCAATTCTTAAGTATATCTCACTTAATGTTAAAGGATTAGTCCCGCCTAAGCGGGATTGGGGGGTAAATTTTACCTTTAAGAATTACTGTCTCAATAAGGTTACTTCCAAAGGCATAAGGCATAAATTCATATGATGGTATTTCTTTTGTAATAAAAACATTAGCTACTTTTCCTATTGCTATTGACCCATGAGTTTCAGAAAGATCCATAGCATAAGCCGAATTGATTGTAACAGCATTTATTACCTCTTCCGGGAGCATTTTTAATTTTATACATCCCAACGACATAATAAATTTCATATTACCCGAAGGTGATGAACCCGGATTATAATCTGAAGCAAGAGCTATCGGTAAACCTGCATTTATCATCTTTCTTACCGGAGGATCCGGCATTCCAAGGAAAAAGGCTGATCCCGGAAGAAGTGTCGGCATTGTTCCGGAACCGATAAGAGCATTTATCTCTTCATCACCAGTATATTCCAGGTGATCAACAGACAGAGCATTATATTTTACCCCTGTCTGGATTCCGTCCGAATAATCCAGCTCATTTGCATGAATTTTTGCACTCAGTCCATATTTCATTCCTGCCATTAAGATCCTTTCGGTATCCTCAACAGTAAAGAAACCCGTGTCACAAAAAACATCTACAAAATCTGCAAGTTCCTCTGAAGCAACAACAGGTATCATTTCATTTATCACAAGGTCAACATACTTTTCCCTGGCTGTTTTATACTCGTCAGGAATAGCATGTGCTCCCAGAAAGGTTGCTTTTACTTCTATCGGACAAGTATCTTTGATTCTTCTGATTACCCTCAGCATCTTCAATTCATCAGCCAGATTCAGTCCATAACCGCTTTTTATTTCAACTGCTCCGGTCCCTGACGAAATGATTTCGTTTATCCTGTTTAACGACTGTATATACAGTTCTTCTTCTGAAGTTTCGTGAAGTCTTTTTGCCGAATTAAGTATTCCTCCTCCCCGCTTTGCTATCTCAGCGTAGGATAATCCCCTGATCTTGTCAATATACTCAATTTCGCGGCTTCCCGAATAAACGAGGTGTGTATGAGAATCGCAGAATGAAGGAAAAACAAATTTCCCGGATGCATCGATTATTTCAGTTTCATGATTCTGAATAAATATTTTACTTTTCAGGAGCTCCTTCATTTTCCCGTAATCTGCAATAAGTCCGTCTTTGATAAACAGATAAGCCTCAGTAATTGTGGAAAGTTCAGACATGTCGGCACCACAGATTTTTAATCGTGGTAAATCTTCAGTCTGCACCAGACACTTTATATTTTTAATCAGTAACCCGGTAAGCATTAAGTCGTAAAAATAAGGTCCTAAGGTAGCAAATATTAAAAAAAGTGACCGTTATTTCCATTTTTCTTTATCTTTAACATTATGAACCAAACCTATAACCTATGAAAAAAACCTTTTTAGTTTTTCTTCTGTCGCTGTTGGTATTGTCATTATCAGCCCAGGAGAAAAAGGTCAAAACCGGATGGAATTTCGGTGGTGCCTTGCCTGCTATTACATATGACTCTGATCTGGGGTTTGAATACGGAGCTCTTACAGAGTTCTTTAACTATGGCGATGGCAGCAAATATCCTGATTTTATTGATCACACCTATACCGAAATATCACGATATACAAAAGGAAGTGGAATTTACAGGTTTATGTTCGAATCACGTCATCTCATCCCCAAAGTGCAATGGATAAGCGACCTTAGTTATCTTCCCGACCAGGCAGCTACTTTTTACGGATACAACGGATATGAATCAGTTTATAATAAAGACTGGATGGATGATAAATTATCTTCACCACCCTACAGAACAAGAATGTTTTATCGTTATCAGAAGAACCAGTTCAGATTTAAAAATGATTTCCAGGGAAACCTTTCGGGTGACCATTTAAAATGGAGCGCAGGTTTAGCTTTTCAGGATTTTACTACAAGCTCTGTAAATATAAACAAGATCAACAAAGGGAAAAAAGTTCTATTGCCTTCCGTCGACTCAATGCCCGGTCTTTTTGAGCGATATCAGGCACTTGGCATAATTCCGGCTAATGAAGCCAAAGGTGGATGGATAAATACGCTTAAAATTGGTCTTACCTGGGACAGCCGCGACAACAAACCTAACCCGATGAAAGGGCTCTGGACTGAGATCGGACTTGAAGCAGCTCCGAAATTTATGGGGAACAACTGGGGATTTTCGAAATTGTACATCATTCACCGTCAATATTTTACTTTAATAGAAAAAAATCTTTCATTTGTTTACCGTTTAGGATTTCAGGCTACAATTTCAGGACATACTCCTTTCTTTTATCAAACAGAGGTAATCACATCGAGACTTACAGGTGCTACATCTGAAGGACTTGGCGGATCAAAAACATTAAGAGGAATTCTTCTGGACAGGGTTGTCGGTGATGACTTTTTCATGGGAAATACCGAGTTTCGGTGGAAACCGTTATATTTCAAATTCCTTAAACAGGATTGTTATCTGGGACTTAACGCATTTTATGATTTTGGTATGGTTACTAAAGATATCAAACTTCCGGCTGATCTTCAAAATACTTTTAATGAAACATATCCTACTGAAAAATATTCCGATTACTTTAAACCCGGCACTGAAAAATTGCACCAGAGTGCAGGTGTTAGTCTAATGCTTGTTATGAATCAGAACTTTGTAGTTGCAATAGATTGCGGTAAGGCATTCAATGTGCAGGATGGGAATATAGGATTCTCAATCGGGTTGAATTACCTGTTTTAACTTATTATATGAAGAAATATATTAAAGCTGAATTTGAAAGGGTTTAGCTTTTTTATTGTAAGGGCCCCCTGGCCGCTTCGCGGCCATCGCGGTAGGCCTAAAGGAATTTCGTTTCGTGTGTAATGGCCCCCCGGCCGCTTCGCGGCCGACCCCCTAAAGGGGGTCTAAATCGTGGATGTAAGAATAATTACACTTATATGCAGAAACCCCCCCCCTTTAGGGGGGTTGGGGGGCAAAAATCTTTTCAGAATCCCTTCAGAAAATAAGCCAGAGCAACGCCAAGGTAATTGCCAACTATATAACCTATTATTCCACCGGTTATCCCGGTGACAATAACATCTTTGTTTTTAAGTGCATTTGCCACCAGAGGAACAAAAGGCGGAGAAAAAATAAAAGCAGCCGATGTAATAAGAAAATTATCAGCATCAATTTTGAAAATTTTTGCAAGAATAATATGGAGTACAAGAGATCCGAAATAACACCATGTAATAAACAGTATCAGATTAAGCATACCGATTCCGAACATAGTTCTGATGTTTGCCATTGAAGCCACTGTAAGCGAGAATACAAGTATCAGGTACATTCCCAGCTGGAATGTCTTTTCAATCCGGTTAATGTATTTTGAAAGTGACAGAAGCAATCCGATTGTTGTTATCGATAGTATTACAACCACCATCATCGGGAGTTTATGCAGAAGCAACGCCAGACTACCTGAGAAGGCAAAAATCAGGACAGAAATACCAAGTGCACCCAGCAAAGGCAGGAAAACTCCTTTCTTAAACATTCCGGAAAAATCCTCAAGGTTTTCGGTCTGACTCAAAATTTCTGCTTCATCACCACTAATACCCTTGGATTCCTCAAATGGAGGCAGGATCATTCTGAATAACCTGGGGGCAATTGTGATAAAAAAGAGGACAAGAAAAGCCCCCACTATCATATCATAAGTGCTCACAATAACAAAAAGGTTAGCATTAACATTCAATGCCATTTTTATTGCAACAAAATTTGGAGTGCCACCTGCATATATTCCTTCGAACATACCTGCAAGTTTCCAGCTTTCAGGAATTGAGTCTTTCCAGATAAAAAAACCTGCGGTAACCATTACCAGACCGGCAATCAGAGCTAGCAGCACCGAGATAAATCCTTTTTTTGCGTATCGCAACCATCTTTTCAGATTAAGAGAAAAAAGTAATAAAGGAAAAGCAAGCGGAACTACAACTGATGGGATAATATCCTGAACCTGAGCAATCTGGTTAACAAATAAATCCTCGTTAGTTGCCTTACCCTGGGTAATCATCGACTCAACTTCGGATCGAGGGAGAGATCCCTTTCCCTCTAGTGCCAGCTTATAGCCATCACTTCCCTGGGGAAGGATTCCGGTACTGCCAATTAAAAGACCAAATCCGTAGGCGAGAACAATAGTTCCCATCTTTTGAAGGAAAGACCACTGCTTACATACATAAATAATGACAACAGGGAATGCAAAATAGAAAATTACCAGTAATGCAATCTTTAGCATAAGATTTGGTTTTGGTATTTCAAATATAGAAAAAGCGACTCACTGAGAAGCAAGTCGCCTGAAAAATAGGTGTTTATACTTATTTACTTATCATATTAGTTGCAATCTTCAAAACTTTTCTGGTACTGCTCGATTGCTTTCAGGCTCATACCCATACTTGAGAACCCACCATCGTGGAAGAGGTTTTGCATTGTTACCTTCCTGGTTAGGTCCGAGAATAGTGCAACACAATAATCTGCACATTCTTCAGCAGTAGCATTACCAAGAGGGGACATTCTTTCAGAAAAATCGATCAGGGAATCAAACCCATGAATACCACTTCCGGCAGTTGTAGCTGTAGGTGATTGCGATACTGTATTTACCCTCACTTTCCTGTCCCGTCCATAAATATATCCAAAACTGCGCGCAATTGATTCAAGAAGCGCCTTGGCGTCACCCATGTCGTTATAACCCGACAGAGTCCTTTGAGCAGCCACGTAAGATAATGCAACAACTGATCCCCACTCTTTCAATGAGTCAAGCTTGTATGATGTTTGCAAAACACGGTGAAAACTCAGGGCCGATATATCGAATGTCTTAAGCATATTATCATAACTGGTATGCTCATAAGGTATGTCTTTCCTTACATTCGGTGACATTCCGATAGAATGAAGAATAAAATCAAACTTACCTCCAAATATCTTCATGCTTTCGGAAAGCAGGTTCTCAATTTCATCCATTTTTGTTGCATCTGCAGAGATTACCTGACTTCCTGTTATTTTAGCAAGATCCTGAATATTTCCCAGCCTTAGTGCCACCGGAGAATTAGTAAGCACCAGCTCTGCTCCCTGATCCCAGACTTTTAAAGCGACCTGCCAGGCTATTGACTTTTCATTAAGAGCACCAAAAATGATACCCTTCTTTCCTTTTAATAGACCTTCTCTCATGGTAATATTAAATTTATGTTACTGAAAATTGAATGATGCAAAATTACTAAAATATTGGGAATCATATTTTGCAAGACTATTCAGCCAGCCTATACCAACATAAATCCTATATGATACTTTGTGTTACCCTTTGTGACCTTAGTGGTAAAAAAAATCATTGAACCACAAAGGAACACAAAGTAATGCACAAAGTGACACAAAGGGAAATCCGATCAGTATTCGTAATAAATATATGGAAACCAGATAAATGAAAGGGTTGTTTTAATTTATACCTGCCTTCAGAAGTTCCCGAGCATTATTCATAGCTGTTTCTGTAACTTCACTACCGCTTAATAATCTGGCGACCTCAAGTATCCTTTCTTCAGGTGATAACAGTTTAACGCGGGTAAATGTTGAATTATCTGTATCGTCTTTATAAACATGATAGTGCCTGCTCCCCCGGGAAGCAACCTGTGGGAGATGAGTAATATTAATTACCTGCATATATTTCCCCATTCCTGATAATATCTGGCCCACTTTGTCAGCAACTTCACCTGAAACACCGGCGTCTATCTCATCAAATATAATGGTGGGCAGGTTATTATTTTTTGTCAGTAAAGACTTAAGGCTAAGCATAACTCTGGATAATTCACCACCTGACGCGATTTTGGCAAGATTTTCAGGTGCTATCTGTTTGTTTGCCGAGAACAGAAAGTCGGCCTGGTCAATTCCTGACTGAGTGAATTCCGGTAACCGGGTGAGTGATATTCTGAATTTTGCATTGGGAATTCCCAGCTGTTTCAGCAATTCTGTAATACGTGATTCAATCTCGGGCAATACCTTCTTTCTCTTGTCAGATATTTCTTCCGACAGGGTTTTCAATGAGCTGGCCTCTTTATCAAGGAGTGTTTCAAGTTCATTAAGTCGTTCATCACTTGAAACAATCAAGCCTATAAGATCCTTTATTTCTTCTTTTTTTCTGATAAGCTCATTAAGGTCGCTTACCCGGTGCTTCTGAATCAGTGAGTAAATATTATCAAGCCGGCTATTTACCTGAGCCAGTCGCTGTGGATCAGCTTCCATTGAACCTGCTAGTTTTTCCACTTCTGAAGCGATGTCGTCAAGTTCAATGAGCGATGACTCAGTTCTTGATAAAAGACTTTCAATATCAGGCAGGAAAGTTTTGATTTTTCCAAGGTTTGATCTAACATCCCTGAGCATTGAAAGAATAGATATCCCTTCGGCAAAAAAGAGATTTGATGATGTGCTCAGGGCAAGTTTTATCTCCTCGGAATGCCCCAGTAACTCCTGTTCTGCTTCAAGTTCAACCTGTTCCCCCTCTTTTAGTTTAGCTTCTTCTATCTGGTTATACTGAAACTGGTAGTATTCCAGGTCGGCCCGGTTCTTATCGGCTATTTCTTTTAGTACGGAATACTCTTTTTTAAGTTTACGGTAATTTGAGTAAGTTTCCCTGTATTTATTCTTTAGCTTGGCAATTCCTGAAAATGAATCAATTAAGTTTAGCTGGAATGAGTTATCATTCAGCATTAATGTTTGATGCTGCGAATGAATATCAATGAGCCTGTCGCCAAGTACTTTAAGAAGATTGACAGTTACCGGAGTATCGTTGATAAAAGCCCGTGATTTCCCAGCGGGGTTTATCTCTCTTCTTAAAATAGTGACGGGTTCATAATCAATATCATTTAAAATAAAAAACTCATTAAGGTCATATTCTTCTATCCGGAATGTGCCTTCCACGATACATTTCTCATCCTTATCAAGAAGTACTGATGAATCTGCTCTGGTACCCAGAATAAGAGAAAGAGCGCCTAACAAAATTGACTTGCCCGCACCTGTTTCACCGGTGATGATTGTCAGTCCGTTTTCAAGTTCAACGTCCAATTCCTTTATAAGTGCATAATTTTGAACGAAAAGTTTTATGAGCATAACAGGTAATTATGGAACATTGGCTGTGTTAATCTTTTCATACTTTGCCTTGTTTGCAGCATCAATTTCAGTGAGTATCTCTATGACACGGCTTTTCTCTTCAGGGAAAGCAGCAGAAAATATATTAATGAGTTCGTCTGACTTTGCATCCATTACAACCTGCACAAGGTACATAAACGGATCAGGCTTTTTTCTGTAAACATCCTGTATCAGTTTGAGGCTCTCCACCATGCTGGTTCTGGCTTCAGCAATTTTCGATTCCATCTTATCGAGCCCATTAATATTATACTCATATATGAATTGTCGTACACCTTCATATTCCTTATTCAGAACATTTTTCACAAGCCAGTACCTGTTACGGTTCCGGGAGCCATCATAAGGCTTCCATCCTGGTTCGGGAGCATTCTGAGCTGTTGTTACAATTTTCTCTGCCATCTGGAAAAATTCAGTACCGCCCATAGGGGCAAATGAATCGTAATCAAATCCCAGAACCATATAAGTATAGTAGGCTAAAACTGAAACAAGGCTTGATCTGTAAGTGTTTGGATCAAACTCGAGCGGCTGAAATTCCACATATTTGAACTGAAAGCTGTTATCAATAAAATTAAGCATTGTGGAGTTATATGTCGTATTGAAAACTGGTCTGCTCAACTGAATCTGAATTGTTCCTTTGAATTCATCTGCCGACAATTGATCGGTAAGGTTTATCAGGATATTACAGTCGATCCTTTCAGCATAGCTAAAGACATGGTTGGTCCAGACTGTATTATTCATGAATTCATAAAGGTCACGCTGCATACTCTCAAAAACCTGGCGGTTGGATCCCTGGATTCTCTGTGCAGATATCTGAATATTGCAGTTGAGTTCCTGGGCGTTGGCAATTCCGCTCAGAAGAACGAGTAATAAAATAAGATAATACTTAAATCGGCGCTCCATTATCAAATCTCCATTTACTGAATCATTGAAGCAATTTTATTAAGGATGTCCTTTGCAGCTTCCTTCTTTGATTTCAACTCAAATTTATCAATATTATTGTTTCTGTCAATAATTGTGATCTTGTTTGTATCATGACCAAAACCGGCTCCATCTTCTCTTAGCGAATTTAAAACAATCAGGTCCAGATTTTTCCTATCCAGTTTGGCTTTTGCATTTTTCAATTCATTATCAGTCTCAAGTGCAAATCCGGCAAGTAACTGGGATGATTTTTTAATAGTGCCAAGAGTTTCTGCTATATCAACTGTTGGCTTAAGCCGTAAAATCAAATCTGTACTCTCTTTTTTAATTTTCCCCCCATGTACCTCTGCCGGCGTGAAATCTGCAACTGCAGCTGCAAGGATTGCAATATCGCAACTGGGGAATATTGAAATACATTCCGCGGCCATTGATTCCGCAGTGGTAACATTTATAATTTTTATGGAGTTATTTTGTGGGGTGATATTTACGGGTCCAAGAACAAGAATCACTTCTGCTCCAAGCTCTGCAGAGGCATCGGCCAGTGCAATACCCATTTTGCCTGAAGAATAATTGCTTAGAAAACGGACAGGATCAATTGGTTCCCGGGTAGGTCCGGCGTTGATCAGAATATGTTTGCCTCTCAGAGGCTTATAGTTTTTTTTTTCGTAAAGAAGTTCACGATCTCTTTAACTATTTCTTCAGGTTCAGCCATCCTTCCCTTACCTGAAAGACCGCTTGCCAGCTCACCGCTGGCAGGCTCAAGAATAGAATTTCCAAAAGCCTTGAGTGTCTCAATATTTATAATTGTAGCTGGATGACTCAACATATCCATGTCCATTGATGGGGCGATGAATACAGGGCAACGTGCCGACAGATAAGTCGTAAGAAGAAGATTATCTGCTACACCGTTAGCCATCTTAGCCACGGTATTTGCAGTTGCAGGAGCAATAAGGAAAAGGTGAGCCCACAAACCAAGATCAACATGACTGTTCCAGTCACCGTTTTCGGGGTTGAAGAACTCTGTAAATACCGGGTTTTTTGATAAGGTTGACAGGGTAAGAGGTGTAATAAATTCTTTTGCATGATCGGTCATAATGACCTTTACATTGGCACCCTGCTTAACAAGCAACCGGATGATAGTTGCAGTTTTATAAGCTGCAATACCTCCGGTTACACCGATAAGTATGTTTTTGCCTTTCAGCATGTTTATGCTAAATGTTACTTTTGTTTAGCAGGATTTTCAGGGTTTCTGTAGAATATTTTACCTTCCTCAAGTTCCTGTAATGCTATAAGTGTTGGTTTTGGGAGTCGTTCGTAGAATTTCGAGATCTCAATCTGTTCACGGTTTTCAAATACTTCCTCCAGGTTATCGCTATAAGACGCAAACTCTTCAAGTTTCTTATTCAGCTCCTGTTTCATCTCAACCGAAATCTGGTTTGATCTTCTTGAAACAACAATTACCGTTTCATAGATATTTCCCGTACCCTGAGTCATCAGGTCCAGGTTGCGTGTAACAGTCGTTACGGGTGCTACTGATTTTCTGTAATCCATATATTTATTGATTATTTTACTCCGGTGTCAGGAATTCCTGTTTTTAAATATTTATTTGTTTTCTCAAAGATATTACTTACATCTCTTGAATATGTGCTCTTTGGAAATTCTTCCATAAATGAATAATAATCATCAAGCGCAGCCTGGTATCTCTCTTTTTGTTTATTGTGAAGACTAAATTCGGCATAAAGGTAAAGTGAATTCAATTTAAGATACATCATCTTTTCCCTGTATTTTGTATTCGCATATTCTTTAAGACTGTTTGACAGGGCTATAACTGCAGCTTTATATTGTTTCATATCATAATAAAGCTTCGCATTCAGGTATGATTTTTCCACCAGTTTGTCTTGCAGGTCATTTATACGTTTGTTGCAATCTTCCACTTTTGAGCTGTTAGGAAATTTGTTCAGAAAAATCTTAAATCCTTCAATTGCATTTTTGGTGTTCTCCTGGTCAAGTTCAGGCCGGGCTGAGATATTGTAGTCGCATAATGCCGCCATATAATTAGCCTCTTCAGAATGCTTTCCAAATGGGAACTGGTCGATAAAGGTCTTAAAGTAGCCGCCTGCCATAACATAATCCTTCATTCCAAAATATGCCTGGGCATTCATCCAGTTCAGTTCTTCTGCTTCATCGGTTGCCCTGAAACGAGGTAATATCTGAGTCAGAAGCTCGGTAGTCTTAACATACTCTCCTTTCGCATAATACTCTTTTGCTCTTGACTTTTTAAGATCAAAATCACTACTCTTCAGAAGTTTTTCGTACTCGCCACAGGAGCTTAACAAAACCAAAATAATCAGGACAATATGTAATCTGAATCTCATAAAAAAAATTGTTGCGCAAAATTAGGGAAAAAAATTCATTTCAGGCATAAAAACGTAATAATTATGGTTTTATTATGGTTTAGGATGCGCCAAATGGAAATTAGGTATAAATAGGTATTACGATGAACCTGTTTATCTGTAATTTTGAGCAAATTTTAGAAAGGGTTATCATCATGGATATATTCGAAAAGATTAAGAACAACAGGGGTGCTTTAGGGCAATATCAGGATTTTGGACATGGGTATTTTGCCTTCCCGAAACTTGAGGGAGAAATTGCTCCCCGAATGAATTTCAGAGGTAAAGAGGTTCTGACATGGAGTCTTAATAACTATCTCGGACTTGCGAATCATCCTGAGATCCGTAAGGTTGATGCTGAGGCAGCTGAAAAATATGGGCTCGCATCTCCTATGGGGGCCAGAATGATGTCCGGACATAGCTCCAATCATGAAAAATTTGAAGAAATGGCGGCCCGCTTTGTCCACAAGGAGGATGCTTATCTCCTGAATTTCGGTTATCAGGGTATGGTCTCAATAATTGATGCACTTGTTGACAGGCATGATGTTATTGTATATGACTCTGAATCTCATGCCTGCATTATGGATGGTTTACGTCTTCATATCGGCAAGAGATTTGTTTTTCCGCATAACGATATTGAGAGTTGTGAGAAACAATTACAAAGAGCCCAGAAACTTACAGAAGAATCAGGCGGAGGCATTCTTGTCATAACTGAAGGAGTTTTTGGCATGGCAGGTGATCTGGGCAAACTAGATAAAATAACCGCTTTGAAAAAGAAATACCAGTTCCGTTTTCTGGTAGATGATGCTCATGGATTTGGAACTATGGGTGCATCAGGCAGTGGAACAGGGGAACATTTTGGGGTTCAGGACCAGATTGATGTCTACTTCGCAACTTTCGCAAAATCGATGGCCGGTATCGGAGGCTTCGTGGCAAGCACTAAAGATGTTATTAACTACCTGCGCTATAATCTTAGATCCCAGATATATGCCAAATCATTGCCTATGGCTATGACATTGGGAGCGATTAAGAGACTGGAATTTATACAGTCTCATCCTGAACAGAAAGAGAAACTATGGACTATTGTTCGCGCATTGCAAAAAGGTCTAAGAGATGCCGGACTGAATCTCGGAAAGACAGAATCACCTGTAACACCGGTATTTATGAAAAGCGGCGTTCCTCAGGCAACACAGATGATTTACGATCTTCGGGAAAACTACGGAATATTCTGTTCTGTTGTTGTATATCCTGTTGTTCCAAGGGATGTGGTAATGTTACGTCTTATACCTACTGCTGCGCATACTCTTAAAGATGTTGAATATACTGTAAAGGCTTTCACGGAAATTAAAGCAAAGGTCGATAACAATGAATACTCCGATAAGCTAGCTGATTTCAACATAAAATGAGAAAATTCTTATAAATGTATTAAGCTGCGTCGTATGGATGCAGCTTTTTTTATTCTCTGTGCATCACCCTCCGCTTCCTTCCCCGGTTAGCCTGCTAACAGTGGACTGGAGGTGGTCAGGCAGATATTTTTAGTTCAATTCGAACAATTCCTGATCTGTCAGGTTATATTATTTGAAATCATCATTCTTTTCTAAGATTGTCATGATTTAGGAAATATTTATAATAAAAATTATCTCAGAAGTAATGGACACCAAGGGCCATAATTATAATATTCTAAAAGGGTACAACATGCTTTTCTATTTTGCAGGAAGCATGATAATGCATGAACCTTCAGAAGAATGCATTGCAGATTTCTGGGAAAGAGGCATTCTGAAGAATCTGCCTGTTTCAAGTGCAAATCCAAATTTTGTTAGGGCAGCTTCCCAGCTAAGAGATTCATTCGCTGATAAGACCACTTTTGCAAGAATGTTACATGAAGACTATCTGAGACTATTCACAAGACAACATCCTGCTCTTGCAACTGCTTATGAATCACAGTACAATAAAGAGATAACTGACAATTCAGGCTACCATTCCTCAAGTGTAACAGAATTTTATAATTCCTATGGCTGGCAATCGAAATTCAAAGGGAAAATTGAAGACGATCATCTTGGTATCGAACTTCTTTTCCTTACTTTACTTATCGATAAATACATCATTCTAGATGATGAAGCTTGTATCGGTGAAATGAGGAAAGAGATCCGCCGGTTTATTAATCATCATATTCTGTCGTGGATCCCGGAATGGAATAAAAAAGTTCAGACGCATGCAAATACGCTTGCTTTCAAAGGTATAGGAAACCTGATTCTTGCGTGTTCAGAAGATATTTTCGTACTTTTTGGTCAGAAATCCACAACTGCAATATCTACCGACTTGCTTAAAAATTAGGATTAAAGAAGTTAGATATTGCTTCAAAATAATACTCTCTCCATCCTTCTGCAATACCACTGAATTCTTCATCAGGGATATTTGAATGTTCCACTGTTACCAATGAGTTTTCCCTGTCGGGTGCAATAGTAATCGTAACAATCGACTTTTCAGATTGATCGCCAAAATACCACTCCTGCACTACCTTTTTATCGGGAATAAATTCAAGGTTCTTTCCTGTTATATCTCCATCCCAGAGAGAAAACTCACTTCCTGGTTCTGTGCTCATCTGTGCCGGATAACCTGACCACAATTCAATTGTAAATGGATTGGTGAGGGCTGAATAAACATCAGACGGCTCAGCATTTATTTTGAATGATTTTTTAAAGGTTTTCATCTTGAAAAAATAAAGGCAAAAGATAAAAGTATAAAGTTAAAAGCTAATAACCACAAAGGTCACAAAGGTTTTACACAAAGGTCACGAAGAATATAAATATAATTCCTTCTTTGTGCACTTTGAGCCTGCTTTGTGTGCTTTGTGGTTGAAAGAACCATGTCATCTAAACATATTGTCTTCTATTTAAATTCTGACAGATATCTCTCAGCATCTATAGCTGCCATACAACCAGAACCTGCTGCTGTAACGGCCTGCCTGTAATGAGGATCCTGAACATCACCTGCCGCAAAAACTCCCGCAATGCTGGTTTTGGATGTGCCAGGTATGGTTTTAATATATCCAACCTGATCTGTTTCAAGATATTGCTTAAATACATCTGAATTAGGAGTGTGCCCTATTGCGAGGAAAAAACCATCGATTTTTATTGTAATTATTTCTTCTTCGGAAGTACCTTTCTTTTTAATCAGGGTTGCTCCTTCCACTCCGTTTTCACCAAACAGACTTATGGTCTGATGCTCCCAAAGTATCTCAATATTTCCTGAGTTAAAAACCTTATCCTGCATTACTTTTGAGGCTCTGAGTTCATCTCTCCTTACAATCAGATAAACCTTACGGCATAAACCTGCAAGGTATGTTGCCTCTTCGGCTGCCGTATCTCCTCCTCCCACGACTGCAACATCCTTTCCCCTGTAAAAGAAGCCGTCGCATGTAGCACAGGCAGAAACACCCATTCCGGCATATTTGATTTCAGACTCTATCCCGAGGTATTTTGCAGTGGCGCCAGTGGCAATTATTACAGCATCTGCTTCAATAATTTTCTTATCATCAATGGTCACTTTATGGCTCTTTCCTGAAAAATCGACAGCTGTGGCAATTCCGAATCTTATATCAGCACCAAAACGTTCTGCCTGCTTTCTAAAATCCTCCATCATTTGCGGCCCCGTGACGCCTTCAGGATAGCCGGGATAATTATCAACATCCGTTGTTGTTGTAAGCTGACCTCCCATTTCCAGTCCTGTGTAAAGAACAGGATTCAGATTGGCTCTCGATGCATAAACTGCTGAGGTATATCCGGCAGGACCGGAGCCTATAATAAGACATCTGACCTTTTCAATGTTTTCAATATTCGCCACATTATGACCATCTTTCTGAAGATCAAGAGGTTTAAAAATATCCATATCTGTTTCTTATTTTTTAGAATACAAATATACTCAAGTTTGATCTTTTTGTCTTCTTGCATAATCCGAATTGTTGATTATTTTTGCATAAGTTTTTAAATCGCCTTTGCTGAAGCTTGGGCGGTCAAAGCGGGGTGTGGCGCAGTTGGTCCCGTCACGCAAAGCGTGACGAGGATCCTCGAAAAATCGATTCTGCAATAGGCGGAATCGATTTTTCGGGACTAGCGCACTTTATGAGTGAATATGTTTTATGTTTATATATTAGAAGCAATAGAAAGTAAAAGATATTATATTGGACAGACTGAAAACCTTGCAGAGAGAGTAAGAAAACATAACAAGGGTAAAAATCTATCCACTAAAGCTTATATTCCCTGGCAATTAAAATGGTGGAAGGAATTGGAAACAAGATCTGAAGCTATAAAAGCAGAACGAAAACTGAAAGGGATAAAAAAGAGAGTAGTGTTAGAAAAGTTTGTCAGTGAAAATGGCTTTTCGGGGTGTGGCGCAGTTGGCTAGCGCACTTGCATGGGGTGCAAGGGGTCGTCTGTTCGAGTCAGATCACCCCGACAATTTGAAGACCCATTTATCATCTTGTCTGATAGATGGGTTTTTTGTTTCCCCACAGTTGTACCACAAATTCAAAAACTGGGCATTTTTATTCTTTTTCTTGTAGCATTATGACCGGATTAAAGTGTGAATATTGTACAGTTACATAAAATAGCTTAATTTAGTATAGAAATAAGTTACATTTAATTAATGAAACAAGTTATTCCAAAATTTGGCGAAGGATTTTATACAGCAAGTGATGCATCAAACATCTTGGATATCCCATATAATAAAGTAAGTTATTGGTTCAGAAAATATGTTAAGCGTGAATTTGAAGTTTACACAAACTATCGTTACTATTATGATAACGAAAAAGTAACAGCTGTAAATTTTCATGCACTAATCGAAATATATGTTTTTGATTTTTTTAAACGTAATAAAATTTCTACGAAGAACATTTTAACCGCCCATAAAGAATTGTCTAAGCTTTTAGATACTCCTTATCCTTTTTGTCATACCGACTTTCTTTTATTATCTGGCAAAGATATCTTGTACAGAATTGAAGAAGCGATTTTAGATACGAAGCCAGGTTTTCAACAAGCCATATTTGAATATGTAATGCCTTATTCGAAAAAAATTGAATTTTTAGGATGTATGGCACAAAAATATTATCCACTCGGTAAAGATCGATCAGTTGTTGTAAATCCAAGCAATCAATTTGGAAGTCCAATTATAGATGGAACAAATATAAAAGTAAGCAGTTTAGCTAGTTTGTATAGAGGGGGGGAAAAAGTAGAATTTATTTCTAAACTTTATAATCTTACAAATCAACAAGTTATTGATGCCTTAACCTTCGCTAAAGCAGCATAATGAAAGTTTATTTTGATGCAAATTATTCGCAATATATTGCGAGAGCATTTAATTTTTTTGAACTTACTGGAAGAGAGAATGAAGTTTTTTCAACTGTTCAGGTCTTATATGAGGATGCATCCGACGAAGAAATTGTAAAATATGTTGCTGAAAATAAAGGTGTCTTGTTTACCAAAGATAGTGATTTTGTAAAGGTACAACTCATCATTGAGTTAATGAAATCATATAATATTGGTTTGTTTTATCTTAAGACCCCTAAAAAAGAAATTTATTGGGATACTATCTTAATTCTGACAAAAGCCTACATGAAAAGCAGGCTGATCTTTCAAACCAAATATATTCCTTATTACTATGAGATTATGTCTAACGGGAATATAAAAGAGAGATTATTGTAAAATCTTATTTGGCTACTGAGCTTCATAAGTTGGATTTAAAAAAATCCAACATGATTGTTGACTAAATATTATACGGGAGAGCATTCCAATGAGGAAATTCACTTATACCATTATCGTCCAATATTTCAAATAATTCCTTGCATATACGCCTGAAGTAAGTTTTTGTAGGATGCTATTCAAATAAATCCATCATTTTTTTGACCTTATTAATATCATCATTGTGCTTAATCTGAGGAATTAACAAGTAGAATGCAGTCCAAATTCCTATAAAACCAGTGGCCTCTATTTGGTCATTATCGTTAGTAGAAAAGGAATCCGCACCAGATATTTCAAAAGGATCTCCATATTGATCACAGTGATAAACACGCCTAAGTAATAGCTCATAGATATAAGCTAAATCGGGATTTGGCCTATTAAAATATTGTTCAAATTCACTCATGTCTAAATTGTTTTATGAACATGGATAGATACATAATATATAATTTAATAAGCAATACATGGAAATTGTTACTTTATTAGAAAGTACTTTTAAAAAAACCCCGGCATTTCTACCAGGGGCCTCGTGCATACATTTGTGCGAAAAATCCAAAATAAGGGAAACCTATAATTCTAAAATAGTGTTTTGAAGAGAAACTTATTGGGATAATATTCCTGCCGTATTTTCCTAAATAACGTAACATGTTTAAATTGTGGTAGTTTTATGATATTTCTTATTGTCAATACGTCAAAAGATTTCATTCTCTCTCCAATTAGTATTCCTCTCAATGAAGTAGGTTTATACTTATAGACTCTAATTTTTTCTAGCATATTATCCTCCTTAAAATTGCATATGATTCTTACTTCAGATTCATAATTCCACTGCCTAAGCTTATTAAAAACTATGTTTTCATAATCTATGATTACTTTATTATCTTTTAATACTGGTTTAATAATTGGAATATTGCTATAACTAACTTCTTTTAATTTCATAGTATCATTTTGGTCTTCTAAATTATCAATTAATCGAGCTCGATCGAAAAAAAAACAAAAACCGGTAGCTCCTTGAGAATAATGAGACCACATAAGTATATTATTATAAATATCACTGAAACAGCAAATGCCATAATCTTCTTTGAGTTTATCATCAATTGTTGCTTTTAAAAACTCCTTAGTCACCAATTCCATATCTTCACCTTTAAGGCGTATACTAAAATACTCTAGCGGAAATGAACTAATGTTTAATATGTAGCTACTATCAATGGGATCATTTTGAAAATGAGGATCTCCAAAATATAAGGTACTGTTAATTAATGATTGCAAAGAATTTAGATTCATAGGTACAAACCTATAAAGAGCATTTTTTCCTAATTCCTTTTTTAGCTCTGAAAATTTTATCATGTAAGTTTGATCCGTATGTTATCAAAAATATATTTTATTATCCCTAGCTACAAATAATATTCTGGCAACAGTAACCCCCGGATTTCATGTCTGTAACCTATACAATTTCTCCAGGGGCCTCGCTGCGGGTTGGTTCTTGTGCTATCGCCATCCCGTTTCTGATATAAGCACTTCAAATTTAAAAACCTCTAGGGCCAAAAACAAATCTCTATTATTTTCAAAATATAAAGTCTAAGAGCTGTTTTCGAATCATAATCTTATTTCTTACGTAGGAATTTAAGAGTAATTTTCACATTATCAATAATACTACCGAATGCTAAATTGTCTGGGTTAATGTCATGTTTTATAAGTAATGAAGAAGCTTTTTCGTTCATGGAGCGACATTCATTATCAAGTCTCTTTAATTCTAATTTTTTAAATAAATAAGTATATAAACTACTACCTGTATTAAAATATAGATTAATATGTTCAGCTGCAAAGGGCTCATTACGATGCGTAATACTTTGTATCGAAGAAGCTTTTCTAACAGCTAAAGAGATGTCAAATTCTATCTTTTTACATAAAGCATGAACAAGATCGTAAACATTATTAATAGTAAGTTTCCAAAGTTTCTCTTTGCATTTAAGGACTGCAAGAAAATAGATATCTGGATAGTAAAGCTTCACTATATTAAGTTCATCTGCTCTCATCCTCTCGTAAGATGATGATTGAGAAATACTTTTACTATCAAAATACTGAAATTCAATTCCAAAATATCTATCAAACAACATATTTAGGCGTTTTATAGTTTATTTCAATTCAAGGCGAATTATAATAATAAAAATATTCAGTTTATTCTTCATAACAATAGAATATAAATGCAAGTTACGAATTCTATTAAAAACAGTAAACCCCGGCTTTTTAGTTCCGGGGCTTAATTTTGAGAAAAGATTCTCTTTTCATGCGTTGGCAATTCAAATGTAAATCAGTCCGGGGCCAAAATAACTTGGAAGCAGTCTAAATTATATGTAAATTTATGCTTAGTATTTTAATATATAAAACTGACTAGGTGACCTTTGTAACTAAATTAAATTTATGAAATTAAAACTTTTTTTAATCACAATTTATCTGCTAATCTTCAGTAGTAGTTTATTAGCACAAATTAATACCGCTAAACAGAATACTAATAAACTTCAAAGTACTAAGACCATTATGGAATATTATGGGCTTTCGGCAAAATTATCATGGGATTCATTTCAAATTACCAATCCAAATAAAACCTTCATTCTACCAAATGATGTTTCAACGGACATTGATCACTTAATTTTGATTTACAATCCAACAAATCAAACACCTGTTTCTTCTATGGAATATAAACTTCTTAAAAAATATCAAATTAAAATTGATAGCTTTTTTAACAGTCTTACTTTATTTGGTAGCAGCCAACTTGCTAAATTTGTATATTCAAAATCAAATAATGAAATTCCTGTCAAGTTTTGTATGCAGAACGATACTTCATTGACAATTTTAATTAAAGTGGCATTCATTGATAAAATATTCAATGTATCAAGTTTAACAACTCGACAAAGAGCAAAAACAATTATAATTCAATATTTACTACCGACAATAAAAGAAATTTATAAGTGCTTACAAACTTCTACTGAAATAAAATATTTTGGAATGAGCTGCGTTTACGGAACTAAAGATTATTCAGACAGCGGCGTTTTTTCTACAACGTCTGAAAGTGTATCTTGTATCGTTCCAGCAAAATCAATGAATAAATTTATCAAAAATGATCTTACAGAAGATGAGTTAATCAGGATAGCAGACATTTATATAATTGAAAGGGGACTTGCAAGTGAACTTAAAAAAATAAAAGTAGGATTGGAATAATTTAATTCAAATGTAAATCAGTCCGGGGCCAAAAGCAATTTTATTTATAATGTGCGTTTGCACGCATGGATGCCAATTTTAATTGCCGGGATGATACGTCCTGACTGGAATAAATTATTTCGCACTTTCAGAAACTTCAATAAAAATACTGATTGTTTTACCGTGAGCCACTATCAGATAGATTATTTCCGGTATAATAGCCAGAAAAAATAAAAATACTGCTAAACACCCGTCTATTCCCTTCTATTTTTGCAACTGGCAACCTGTTTCTGTTTTGCTTGTTATTCGCCAGCTTTTTTTAGTTGTTTTGTTACTCCATTTTCAAGTATGACTTTGCGCTCATCAATTGTCTTCATAGTTTGATTTTTAATGTAAGTTGCGAATTTCAAAATAATCAGCACTATTGAAACGTGAATCGCCCGGCATTTCTACCGGGCGCCTCGCTGCGGGGTTTTGTGCTTCCACCCCGTCCATACTATTGACAGAGCTAAGTTAGAAGGCTTAGGGCCACTTTTGTTAGAATTAAATTAAATTACCTAAAAATTAACTTTTGATACTACCAAGTTGAGGCATTCACGGGGCTTTATTATTTGCATGGAGTTCAATAAATGGATAACTTTGATTAAAACCTTACAAATATGAAATATTTATTAATTCTGATTGGTCTAGTCCTCTGTTTGAATGTTCATTCACAAACAGAAGCCTTGGAAGTTCAAAATATTGTCTTAACCCCCTATAAGTTGGACATATTTATTAAAAGAGTTTAGTACTTCTTGTTTAATGTTTTCGTTATTTTCATTCATCAACCGATCAGCAAAGTTAGCCGTATCTCCGGATTTGTCAAGAG